>Ga0209589_1006788_pt1 | contig 18783 bp, 11 predicted proteins | sample CowpeawhiteBW_FD_187525 | JGI IMG/M metagenome (GOLD analysis project Ga0209589, IMG submission 187525) | Root nodule microbial communities of legume samples collected from California USA - Cow pea white BW (SPAdes) (version 2) | ecosystem: Host-associated > Plants > Roots > Nodule | place: USA...
TATATATATATATATATATATATATATATATATATATATTTTAAAGATGAACATGCTATTATTAATTTACTACGTATTTTTTAAAGAAAAATTAATTATTACTTTCTTTTATTCAACCAATTCATTACTTTTCTTATTTTTTTTAATACACCAGATTCGTAGTACATATTTCCTTACCTAATGGATCACATTTGTATTTTTTTTATACTTTTGTGAAAAGATAAATTTGTAAATATAGGGATTACATCATATAATATCATTTTGATAGTAATGTATCTAAAATTTTAGATAAATTAAATGTTTACAGGTAATTAATCTTATATATATGACCTTTTTTGGGGGAAAGTTTCATACTTTGAAATAAATTTGATAAATTAAATATAAATAATTTATAAATCATGCAAAATCTTGTATACACGATCTACGGATCTCAATAATTAAACTAACAATGAGTCAAATAAATGAAGTCAACTTAAAAAAAAAGTTATTTTGCAATAAATCTATCCGTCCCTCCCCTCTCTATCTCTCTATATATATAATCACCTATTTAATCAAAATTCTCTCTCTATATATATAATCACCTATTTAATCAAAATTAAGTTATTTTAAATCAAATATACTTAGCACAAAAGTCAAATATATATAATCATACATTTAATAAATCAACTTATTTTAAAATTAAGTTTTTTATTTTTTTGTGTACTCTCTTTGATAATGTTTTTTAAAATGCAAAAATATTAAACCAAGCACAATAAAGAAAAAAAAAACTCAAGGCCATAACCTCCCCTCTCCGCTGTGACTATTCGGTGAGATCCCAAAATCATGGCCAAACATTTATAGCCACATACACTATTCCAAGTTAAAGTAACATTATTTAATTAAAGAAAAAGTAGACACATTATATTTAATTATATAATATTGAAAAATAATATCATGACTCTATTTTTTTACCTCTATTCTTTGTTTTGTCATTATTTATTTCCTGAGGTTATTTAATATAAATTATTAATTTTTAAAAAAATAATATATTAATTAATAACTCACACTAAATTACATAAATAATAAAAATCAAGAATATAAATTATAATATCATTTTTCTATAATATTTTATGTGTTTGATACCTCTCAATTCGATAATCAATGACATTTAAAAGCACAAGATTGAGTTAGATACGATAATAAAGCTTCCAAGCAAAAAAAAAAGTTAGGTAATAGATAGATTAATAACAGTATGGGACAAGACTGAAATGGACTACACAATCAATCCATTTAAACATCAAAAACGAAGAAAAAAATAATAATTATAATTTATTATAAGACTTTTTAATTAATCTTTTATAAGCTTATTATATTACATCATTTTTTAAATTTTATTGTAACTTCTGCTTTAGTAAAAGAGTACTATAATCATGTTTTATATAGTAGTTTATATTTTTAATCTAATTTTATAATTCATAATCTTATTCAATACATGATTTTAAATTTTATGTAAGATGCGATACTCCAATAAAAAAAATGTTCATGAACATTTTTATTATAAGATTCATATTCAATTTAACACATCTTCATTAAATTATATCGACGTGTTGTACAATTTAAACCCCTGAGTTTTAAATAAAACTTGATTCACAAGAAAAAAAAAATCTAATGGAATAATTCTTACAGTAAAATGATTATACAATACCTTTCGTCTTAAACTTAAAATCGTAAGTATTAATTATGAAATAATGATAGCCATAATAATGAACTACTTTTTATAAAATTAGTTATTAATCACATTTTTAACATAATACTTTTCTCCAGTTTTTTTTTAATATTTTGCTAAATACTATATTAAATAGTTTTGCTAAACTTCGGAAAACTATCCAAAGAAGATTGGTTGAGAAAGGTGTTTGTCAAACATCAACTTCACACCAAATTCATAAAAACTTTACACCAAATTCATAAAAGCCTTAAAAATTATATATATTTTTAATTTCTTTTTATTTTAATATCAGTTGTGTTTCCTCTATTTTTATATCAATCCATGCTCAAATTCTGACTAATATCGAATAAATATAAAGTCGGAAAATATATACATGGAGATGAATCCAACATAAGGATATTTTAAGGTTCGTTTTTCGTATATATTTTATATTGTTTTATCCATATTTTTACGATCCCAAATGCGTGATCCTTGTTCAAAACCATTTCTTTTTATTTGTATCCAAATTTTTTATCAATATAAAAATCTCCAACATAAAAAATTTTAATTTTTTTTTCAAAACAGTAGAATAACTGGTAAATGTTTTGATGAAAAATCAAGAATATCTAACCATTTTTTTCCCATTAAAAACCTCTAGAACATATACATTGAATTTTGTCTATCATAAAAATCTTAAAAAGTTAACTAAATTATTCTTTAATGATCGGTTATATGGAGTTGATGGAAGAAAATAGTTTGGTTTTATACTAATAATTTTGTTTCAATATTTAAGAATTTTGATCGCTTTGATTTCTATTTATATTTTTTCTTCTTTTTATAAAATAATTTTTATTAAATTAACGTTATCATTATTTGAAATTGTAAAAATATAATATATCAGAATTTAAGTTTGTTTAGATCAAAATTAAAATTATTGTATTAATTAAAAATAGATGTTTAATAGGTGTCACTGTGACCGGAGCGTCATGCGATTACATTAGAATAAGAAAATATACGGTGGTTAAGATTGTTTATTGCATACGACGTAGTTTCATAGGAGAAAATGAAAAATAGTAAAACATGACGTTAAAGAATGAATGGATGTGACTGAAATCAAACCCGTGCTCCCACATTTTTCTTGCTGCGTCTGTGAGAGAGACAGAGGAAGGAAAATAATGGCAATAATAAAAGTTGTGGAATGCTTTGTGATTGTTTCGAGGTTCTGCAACTGAGGTCGAAGACGTGTTGTGTTGTGTTGTGATGGGTCTGAAGGAAAGTTCCGACACAACATGTCACCAAGTTGTTACACATTTATTTATCGAATGAAACTTTAATTCAAAATACAGGTGAAAACCTCATGTACCGCGTGTGGGCATGCACAATCTAGTGTCATCTCATAACCTAACTTCACTTTATTACCTCACTCTCCAATTCAGTTACACAAATTCCTTCTTTTTTTTTAATGAAGATATTTAATCAGAAATTATTTTTTTCCCCAAATTTTACTTATTTTAATTTTATTCTAACTACTAGTATGATTAATATAACTTTATTGTAAAAAGTTTAAAGTCGTGTTATATAATTTTTTCATATTAAAGTCCTGATATATAAATATGAGTTATTCATATATGAATTTTTTAAAATTTATCATATATATATATATATATATATATTAAATTACACCGTATTAACGAAGAAACGTGTCTTAGTTCCCTAAGACTAAGAGCAGGTGAATTTCTTGTGACATTACGATATCTTTGGACTGTATTGTGTAAGGCTTCATCAATAACGATGTTATGTTTCTTGTTAAGTATTTTGAATAAAACAACTTAATTCTTTCTTATTCTTAATTAGGAAGGAAGATAAAAAAAAGAAAAACTCATTTTACTGTGAAAGTCTTTAATGGCGTCGGTTATTATTTGTTTACATTCTTTATTTTCTTTTAATAAAAATTTTGTTGTTAGGAGTCAGGTTCTTAGAACTAACTAATCCATGTTTTTGTTATTATATTATTAATTCGTATTTTGTTTATTAGATTAAAATTAATTAAATATAAATAATTTTATACAAAATGTTTAAAACTAATATATTATTAATTCATGTTTTTTATATTAATAATAAATTTGGTTATATAATTTTGGTTTTTTTTTTAATTTTGATCATCAAATTTATTAATTATATAAATGTTATACTAAATTTTATTTATTAAAATTTAGTGATGAAATGAATTATTAATATATAATAATATAATATGTTGAAAAGTCATTTTTATTAAAAATATCAGTATAATATTTGTCCAAATAATAAATTTGATCTGAATTTAAATAAAAATAATATTGTTCTTTCCTAAAAAGATTAAACTAAATTAAATCAAATATATATATATATATATATATATATATAAAATTAAATAAAAATAAAAAAAAAAATATATGATATTGATACTTGATAGTGTTTTCCAAGTGACACTTATAGTTTAACATGTCACACTAAATCTGATACATGACAATAATAATTTTTGTAAAATAAATAATTAATAAAATAATAAATAAAATTTAAAATATTATATATTAACACGTGACACAGGTTATTTATACAATTAATATTTAAAAAGAAAAAGATATAATTGACGTATTTTTCAAAAAAAAGTTAAGATATAATTAATTTGTTTTAAAAGCGTAGTAAATATTAATATTAATATGTTAGTACAACTAGAAAAGTGAGATACTTTTAGCATCACTCTAACATTTATTGATGATACTGTCAACATTGCCCCAAATACATACATATAATTTTCTAAAAGTAATTATAAAATAAGAAAATAGAAAGATAGAGTTAATGGATTGTTTTATAAAAGTGAAAATAAAACTTGTAATTATTTTTTCCATAATGTTGACTAATATTAGTTTGAAAATATAGTTTCCAGAAATTGAAACACTGCCTTATGAGGAAAAGAAGGAGGCATATATATAAAGAAAAGTAGGGAAGTCAATTAATGCAAAAATTTGGTTCAGGATTTGTTGACCAGCTCAAACCTAATTTTGTGAAGTCTATTAGAAAGCAGAGTAACGCCAACGCAATAGAGGCAGAGCTATCCACCTTCTCTACCACCACACCACTACTTTTCTCTTAGTCCAAGTCAAACAAAATTTCATCCAACTTTCATACAAAATCTCTTTCCATTTGTTACTCTCTTCTGCTCTCTCTCCATTTTCCCTTCCAATTTCAAACACTTCAGTTTCGGATTCACCGTGATTCTTCGGAGGAATTGCCACAGTGATGGCACAGAAGAGTTACATCGTTGAGGTCGAGAAAGCGAAGGAGGCGAGTGAAGGAAGGCCATCCAGAGGACCCGTGTACCGTAGCCTCTTCGCCAAGGATGGATTCCCTGCTCCTATCGAAGGCCTCGATTGCTGCTGGGACGTTTTCCGGTGAGCTTGTCACTTTAATTTCACTACTCTTCGTTTTCTTCGTCGATTTTTGATGCATAAATGTCAGATCAGTAAGCTCCTACTTACTTTCGTGGATATATGATCTGGAATTGCTGTGTGAGACTTTACCGGAAAGCTTATGGTGTTCGAAGTAATGATCGTTGCTTTTTACGTTCACAGTCGGAAGATGTATTTTCTCTAATTACGTACAAATCGGATAGTTTATTTGAATCTCTTGAATTAGTATACCAACTTGCCATGCAGAGCTCTCTGATCTGTATCAGAGTTAGGCAGGAGCTATCTATTTGGGGCAGTGGAAGTACATATTTCGGTTTCACCACTTTTTTGCAACAATGAATTAAATGTTGTTGGACTTTCGTGTGCATGAAGAGAACCTAAGTATGCAGTTTAATTTTACTTGATTTAGTAGCTATCTATTTGGAAAGTGAAAGTATTAATTCCGTGTACCAGAGCCTGCATTGTCGGTACCTTTTTTTTTTTTTTTTTTTTTTTTTTTCAAAATTTTAATAAATGTTGGCGAGCTTTTCATGTGCGTGAAGACGACTTGAACGTTCCGTTTAATTTTTTTACCTGGTTTAGGACTTGGTCCACGACATGTGTTGATCCAGATCAATGTTAGGTTCAACGGAACTTATGGCTTGTATTGATAAAATATTAGTCAATTCAGTTCTGAGTGTGTTGTACTGTTACAGATTGTCTGTTGAGAAATACCCAACTAGTCCAATGCTTGGTCGCCGGGAAATTGTGGATGGGAAGGTGATGTTTTGACTACCGATTGAGTTCTGTGTTCTGGAATTTTTATTGACATTGGTTGACCATTTTTCGCTTTTAACTGACTTGAATTCCCTTTTCGTGACTGTATAGGCAGGTAAGTACAAGTGGTTAACATACAAAGAAGTATATGACCAGGTGATTAAAGTTGGGAATTCCATCCGTAGCTGTGGTTATGGAGAAGTAAGTCAGCCGTGTCTTTCTTACCGAAAAATGAAAGATTTTCCCCACATTTTTCAGTAGTATTACTACGCTATCCCAAATTCTTGGATTCAAAGTGCATGTTGGGTTGTTCACTTGTTCGTTATTTACAAACAAGATTAATGTGCAATTAACATGGTTTCATACCTTTGACATATTTCAAATGCCGCATGTTCTTGATAATAAAGTTGTCAGACTTTCTAGTTAACTCTTAACCTCTTAAGAGTTTACAGTCCTTGGTAAAGAAAACGAATTTACTCTCAATGTCAGAGTAAACTCAGACGAACTCTTTAAAATCTCAGGTCAACTGAGTATGGAACTAATGTAGTTTTTGCCATTCATTGACAGCACTAACAATATTTTATTAGGGATAAAACTATTTGAAGAAATTGTTCCTCTTTTAAATGTTTTTTCACTTTAAGAACTTATGCTTTTATGAATTTCTGTTAGATTTGACCATTTATTCAAGTTTAATCGTATCTAAAACTAGTATAATATCATACTTTATTGTTGTGTTTTGCTACTTTTCTTTATCATTAAGTTGAAATAGTGAATTATTGTTGTATAAAAAGTATTACGTTATGCATTTATGTCATCAACAGATTTCTTTTAATCCTCTTTTTCCTTAGGTAACTCTTAGTTTATGAAGACTCTCAAATTTGACAACCTTGCTTTATAATTTTGGTATTTGTACGAGCATGGACCGTGTTGGATATCTTATATGATTAGTTATAACAGAAATAGGGTATTTGTTGGACAACAAAAACCCAAATTATAATATGTTGGGTCTATCGGGTCACTTGTTATTTGGTGATTATCAAACCACTCAAAGATGTTCACTCATGTTAACTTTATGCTCAAGACTCGTGTTAACTTTATGCTGAAGATGTTCAATCATCAACGCTATGGGTGTTTGTTGGAGATAGTTTTTTGTCTAGTAGGGATACAATGAAAATAGTTTTAACTCCAGCTTATTCTATGGACTAATTTTTGATATTCATTTTGGTCAAAACCCAAAATTTAAGAATCTCAGTATTGATTCAAAAACTTGGTTTCATGAGTTGAAGTGCTTAGCATATGACAGATTTCCCTTTTGCACATAAGTTTGCATATTGGATCGTTGTTTATACATGTTTTGATATTTTATTTTTTTGCATATGATATGATAATATTTATATTTTCTAGCATTTTGTTCTTTTGAGCTTAATTCATATATTACTGGTTTTGCAGGGTGTAAAATGTGGTATTTATGGTGCCAATTCAGCAGAATGGATTATGAGCATGGAGGTAAATTTTATTTTGAATTCCCTTCCCTTCTGTTACCCTATATGTGGGAGTTTTCTGCAGTATTCATGTGTTGACATTTGCTTGTATTTTGTACTGAGTATTTATTATTATTTCTAAATCTACTTTGTTGTTTACTCGGTGGTGAGTTTTTCAGCCCTCATTAAGTTGAAAGGAGAATAAGATATTTCTGGAATGAAGCTTCGTTTCCTATAATGAATATCTATTCTCTGCAGAGAGTTCCAATTCTTTACTTATATCTCTATGCTTATATTGTGCCAATTATGGGTATCCCTGGTTCATTCACCCAATGGTTTTTGACATATTGGCAAAAAATCGCAGGCCTGCAATGCTCATGGACTCTATTGTGTACCTTTATATGATACCTTGGGTATGTCACCGCTTCGTTATCTTGTTTCTACTCCATGTTGACGCTTATACTCAAATGCAATTAAAATTTGCTTTTGTCATCTATAATTGTACAAAGAGTTGCTACTATCTAGGAACTGTAATCTCAAAAGCTTTGATGTTGTGTGAAAAGTTGCAACTTTGGTGGTCATGTAGCATTTTTTTCTGTAACTTTTTCCAACAAATAAAAACTTTCCTAATTTATGAACTTTTTAGAAACTTATGTACAATATTACATCTTAAAAAGTTATATAAGTTCTAAATGCAAACATTTATCAAAACCTTTTGTGTCTATTTTTTTTTATTATATTTTGTAATTTTTCTGAACAAATAAATTCATTAATCTATACCTTTTGAAATCTCACCTAGTTTATGAATAAATTCCTTTTGAAAAATGATGCAAGTAAAGAACTTTCACTGAAACTCGTCCCTTAACTAAATTCTTATAACTTTTCTATCAAAAGAAAGTATTTTCATAAAAATTTACTGCAATTCGGCAAATTAAAATAGTGCATAAACAATATCCAATTTTACAAAAACAATATCCCATTTTACAGTTATTTGTTTTTCAATTTCTAAACTTGTAATTATCATTTGCTTTGACATTCTCCTCGGAATGAAATAGGTGCTGGAGCTGTAGAATTTATTATAAGCCACGCAGAGGTCTCAATTGCATTTGCGGAAGAAAAGAAGATACCCGAGGTTCTTCTATTGAAATCCTTTGTTTTAAATTAGTTTAACTTTTAGGAAAGATTAGAGAGTTTTGTACAATCTTATCATGCAAGCAGTCAATCTGACCCATATATTTGTTTTGAAAATTTTAGCTACTGAAGACATTTCCAAATGCAACAAAGTATCTCAAGAGTAAGTTTTTGTTGATTCTCTCCTTTATTTACTAAAGTGCTTATGCTTTAGGAAGAATCATTTCACTTTTACATCTTTGTTACAGCTATTGTAAGCTTCGGAAAGGTTACACCTGAACAAAGGCAAGAAGTTGAGAAGTTTGGGTTGGTAATATATTCGTGGGATGAATTTTTACAAGTGGTGGGTTATTCATTTCGTACACTATTACTCTTTCTTTTCTGAAAGTTTTAACATAGAAATAAAAGCATTCCTTCCACAATTACATTTGTAATTACTACACAGAGAAAAAATTGTATCACAAGCTTTATCCACCTACAGTTGGCATAATACTTATATAAAACAATTAATGAATATAACTTTTTGTGCACTGGAAATGAAAAAACAAGGATGATATTGTAAATGGAAATTTGGGGAGCATTTGACTGGGCCAATTTATGTAGTTACAAATACATCCAAATTTATTTTTCTGGTTAATTTCAGTCACTCCTGTAGGAAGTAATCATATCTTTCACCTCTTTGGTATTTTGTGGTTCCTGTTCCTAATTCAATTTTTAATATATGCCACAGGGTCAAGATCAGAGTTATGATCTTCCAATTAAGAAAAGGAGTGACATCTGTACAATAATGTATACTAGTGGAACTACTGGTGACCCCAAGGGAGTGTTGATATCAAATGAGAGTATTATTACTCTCTTAGCTGGTGTTAAGCGACTGTTGGAGAGTGTCAATGAACAAGTATGTTGTTTTCTTTCACAACTCCTGCACTATACTCGGAGATACATGAATATGCAATTTCATTTTACGTTTTAGGATACTGAATGCATAGCTATCCTTTCTTTGACTCTCATAGTCTCCCTCCTCTTGCCTTCTTTGCAGTTGAGTGAGAAGGATGTATACATATCATACCTGCCTCTTGCACATATCTTTGATAGGGTCATTGAGGAAACATTCATATGGCATGGTGCTTCAATAGGTTTTTGGCGTGGGGTGAGTATATGTAGTATATCTGTCATTACAGAATGGAGATTTAATATCATAATTGAACTCTGGATTTGGAATATGACCATCATTTACACAATTACTTTAGGATGTCAAATTGCTAATTGAAGATATTGGGGAACTAAAACCAACTGTTTTCTGTGCTGTTCCCCGTGTGCTCGATAGAGTGTACTCAGGTAAACTCTTGAAAATTCTTGTGATTGCTGACATGTTTGATGATCTTCCCATGATCATACAGTGTTGATGGTCAAACTTTTATTTCCGTAGAGAAAGCTACTCTACAATTTTTTAATATAGGAGTAGCATTTTTCTTGCTTTTCTTTTACATTTTTCTTCCCACCCCTCCCAACATGGAGAAAATTGGATTATGACTCTTAACCCCGATCTGGAACACAGGTTTGACACAGAAGATTGCTTCTGGGGGCTTCTTGAAGAAGACATTATTCAACTGTGCTTATTCATAGTAAGTGCTGTTTTTGTAAATAAATACTTGAGTCTGCGTGACATCGTGAACATGCAAAAAACTGTCGTGGATTCTCTGTATGATTGTTATGGCACTAAGATTGTTCATGATTGATTTCGCTTACAAATTCATGTTAGATTAATATTCGTTTTTACTATGTATGTGTTTAAATCTCTTTTGGTCTCTTAGTGGACACTTCAATATTTTATTTATTTATTTTTTATAATCAGTTCTGCTATACTCTGACAATGCAAATTCCGAAATTTGATTTCAGCAAGCTGAATAACATGAAGAAAGGGTTTACACATGGAGAGGCATCCCCTATTTGTGATAAAATTGTATTTGATAAGGTAGTGAAATTTATAAATCTAAACTTTCCGGCCACTCAGTATTACTGGATCTTTATTCCTAATCATGGCTTTGCTACATGATCAGGTAAAACAGGGTTTAGGAGGTAGAGTTCGTCTTATTTTGTCTGGAGCAGCACCTTTATCTGCACATGTGGAAGGTTACTTACGGGTGGTGACTTGTTGTCATGTCCTACAAGGATATGGTGTGTTCCTTTTAAATATGAAAATCAAACTTATACCATGCTATCACTTCTCAAGAAAAATGTCATTAATTTGATTTCCATGTGATGGTGACACAAAAGCATATGCTCTTAGTTGAAATTGATTTTTTATCAGAAGATAGTAGTATTTTATTTTTATCCGAGGATTACATATGTTAATAATATTTTAAGGAGTGTTTGTCACAGTTCAAAATAACACTAGGTAGAATGGAACCAGTTTTATACTTGTTCCCTTGTTGTAATCAAGTAAAATTTGAGAAAGCAGATAGCATTTGATAGCGTAGTAATGGGAGTTGAAAAGAAAATCAATTAACTGTATATTTTTAAAGGAAGAGTTTCTTATTTTACTTCTTTACCCTTTAGTTCATTTGATCTTGAACTTGTAAATGTTGAAAGATTTACTTCAAGTGAATTTCAATTACGTAAAAATTTTGTACTACTTTCAATTCAGAACATTTATAGCCATTTTATATTTGTCAAATAGCTATTAAAGTTGCATATTTGAATACGTTTACTACTGTGCTTATTTACTCGGTGGTCCTGTTAAAATACGAACAGGCCTGACTGAAACCTGTGCGGGAACCTTTGTCTCATTACCAAATGAAATGGAAATGCTTGGAACAGTGGGCCCTCCAGTACCAAATGTTGATGTTTGCCTGGAATCTGTTCCTGAAATGGGATATGATGCCCTAGCAAGCACACCAAGGGGAGAGATTTGTGTAAAGGGTAAAACCTTGTTTTCAGGTTACTACAAACGTGAAGATCTCACCAAAGAGGTTCTGATCGATGAATGGTTCCATACAGGTTATTTATTATGTTTTCCAAAATTGAGGTTTATAGATAATTTCTTATATTAGCTATGAGGCTACAAATTTTCTTTTATTCACAAATGATACCTTCAACAGGGGATATTGGAGAGTGGCAACCTAATGGAAGCATGAAAATTATTGATAGGAAAAAGAATATATTCAAACTTTCACAAGGAGAATATGTTGCTGTCGAAAACCTGGAGAACATTTATGGTCAAGTTTCCTGTATCGAATCTGTAAGTCCTGAGAACCCTATTCCTTCCAATGGTTTTTCTGTCCTTATTTGTAGCGAATTTATTGCTTATATCCAGTTGGAAAAATATGTAGAAGAGTAGGAAATGTTACTCATACTGCTAGAGCTGATAACCTCAGTTGTTGATGATAGAATTACAAAACTTTGGGACCAATCATGGCCTACTAACCCTCTTGCTCAGGTTGATATTTTTTATCATGACGTTTAAACTAAATAGGCTTGGATATTTTTCTTTCATCGCTAGACACATTCAAATTGTAGCTTATTGTTAGAAATATTTCTTTTTAACAGTATATAAATTTTCACATCAGCAAGTACCCTTGTATGTTGACCTGGTATTGGTGCATGTTGATGTATATTAGTGTGCACTGTAGTTCAGTGTGATATTTTTCTAAAGAGGTAAGACAACTACTGGAGCATGTATCTGTGCTACTATTTGTTCAAACATCTGGACATACAAATGAATAATGATGTCAAAAGGTTTAGTCCAGTGCAAAAAAGAAACAAGGTTCTAAATTATCTTTTTCATTGAATGAGGTGAAAATGTTCTATTCCATGAAGATATAAACCTTTTTCTCCTCTATTTCAGATATGGGTTTATGGAAACAGTTTTGAAGCCTTCCTTGTTGCTGTTGTTAATCCCAGAAAGGAAGCACTTGAACAATGGGCACAAGAAAATGCTATATCCAAGGACTTCAATTCTCTCTGTGAAGATGCTAGAGCAAAAAGTTACATACTTGAAGAGCTCTCAAAGATCGCAAAGGAAAAAAAGGTATTTTTATTTTTATTTTTTATTTCGCTTTTCTTATCATCATATTTTGTATTTGGAGTATTTGTGTGTATGATAAAATTTCACATCAATCTAAAGTTGTTTAATAACTATTTTTGGGTAGTAATAATATTTAACATGAAATATTTTGTTTGGTCTTGCACTTGTTTTAAATGATCTTGTCTCATGTGTAAACATGTTTCTACAAGTACATGTATTGATGTACTGAAGTTTTGTGGGATGATGAAATATATTTGGCAGTTGAAAGGTTTCGAGTTTATAAAAGGAGTTCATCTTGACCCGATTCCATTTGACATGGAACGTGACCTTATCACTCCAACATATAAGAAGAAGAGGCCACAGTTGCTTAAATTTTATCAGGTACAAGTTGTCAAATTCTCAGGATTTCATTTCACTTCATATTGAATAGTCTTAAAGTGGAACAGCCTTCATAAATTGAAGGTTATTCCCCCACCACCCCCCTCCTCCTCTTCCTTTCTTTACTCATAACCGAACAACAAATAGAAAAGGTTGAGAAATCTCAATCAATTCCTATTTTGTTGGCTGTATGGGCTATTAGTCAGTGTGATCTAAGCAATATGGTCTTGTGGTTGTATAGTGTTTTTTCACCTGCCTGTGGAAACTCAAGTATAACTGTGTCGGGATGGATGTTACTTTGGCCTACTTACTAATACTTAAATGTCATAGTTTAAAATGTTATGTACACAATTTATGAGAAAATCTGTGTTGGAAGTCCCACATCGATTAATAATAAGACAATTTCATAATATATAAGTAAGGTGCAAACCTCACCTTATAAGCCGGTTTGTGGGGTTTGAGTTAGGCTTAAATCTCACCCTTTAACATATTAGAGTACTTAGAGTCTCGTGTGCAAACACCTCAACTTAATTTAAAGTATATATGTGTGGTTGCAAACCTCACCTTTCAAACCGATTTTGTGGGATTTTGTGGAACATTGATTAGATTATGTAATCGTGTGATACGACTAAGCTACACATGCAGGTTCTAGAAGTTAAAATATTCTTATCTAACTTGCAATTTATGTCCACACTCACATTGCTTCTACTCAGATGTTTACTCATGGTTATTGTGTACAAGCAAGCAGATGTGAAATCTGACAGCATACCGTAGCTGAATCCTACGGAATTTTGAGTGTGTTGTGCGTCTGTTTAAAGACACACAAACGCGTATTGGATACATGCATGCTGGTGTATCTGTGTAGGCCTTCTCTGGAAATGAATAGGTCATTTAAATTGAGTGCTTAGCATATAGTTAGTTGCTTGTGCTATCGCTGTTCTTTCAAATGTAGTTTTCTGGCACACCATCTCAGGGTTTCAGAGTCAACATTTTAACTTTATGAGGCTCTTTATGGGGGAGGGTGATAAAAGTACTGACAGCACCATTTTTATTTTGTGCGCAGAGTGCTATTGACAACATGTACAAGAGTGCAAAGTAAGTCGTGGCTCAGAGGGTGCTTTGGGAGTTTATGTCACGGAGAATTTATTTTCAGCAAGTTATTCTCTTCCTTCGATTGTTTCCCTTAGGTGACTGTATATACGATGAATATACGGATACCCCAATGGTATAAATGTATTTGTATTTATAATTTATAATTTCTTCACACCCATACATTTCTTTTTTTCTCTCTAGACGTGCACTTTTGAGTATTCACGGATCCTTTTACATATATGGTTATTCATTTACAAATGGCTGATAACACGCCATGCGTAGCTTTTGTTCAACTACTGACACGGAATTTAAAACTATTTTATGCAAATTATTGGCTTTATTAGACCATTACTCTGCAGCAGCACTTTCTTTATAGGAAAACACTGTTTGCAACTGTATTTCCTCTACACGTCGATACAATGACATTTAAATCAGTTTTTAATAAAATCTTATAAAATAAGTAAATAATTAAACGCTGTCAATATATTAAATAATAACTTTCATGATTATAAAAATCTGATTGATTTTGGAAAGTGTAATGTAATTCCTAAACCAAACGTCTTGTAAAATGAGACGATGCTTCTCGAGAAATCAATGAGTCTGGATATTTGTTTCTTGCACGCCCATGAAACTGTAGCTATGAATAAGTGGCACCTGCTGAAACAGCCACGTTAAGGTAATGCTAACTTCAATCTCCATCTTTTGATGCATCTTTTTCCAAAGCAATTCCCACTTTTTGTATCACATTCACTTCCCTAAAACCAGACAGACAACCGTCTTTCTGTCCATATTTTTCTTTTTCTTTTGCCCACAGTACACCCCTCCCTTCACTATTCACTTTACATGTCTTTATGCAATTAATCTATAATTTCTTTTGTCGCAAATTCCAATAAATGATTGTACATCGGCTGGTTCAAGGAACTGGCTAATTTCTAAAAAGAAATATTTCAGGTGTCAGATATTTTTCATACAAAGTATTTAAGAAAAAAATGAAAAATTAACATTAATTATGGAAACTCTTTAACATTAACTTCTTCAAAATTTACTTTAATTTTGTTGATGAAAAATATGTATTTATACTCTTTTACTGGTATTTGCTAATATTTGTACTTTAAAAGACAAATTTTAGTAGATAAATAAGATTAAGCTAAGTCATAAACAATTAATAATTATATTGTACTAATGTAAAATAAATAATAAAACGTTAACAACCTTTATCATTCTAAGGTTTGTAACTGTGATTGGATCACATAAGAAATCTTATCCCTTCACGTTTTACTTGTATAATTCAACTTTCAAGCACACGTGTAGTCCCCAGATTTCATTTTCTATAATGTGTTCAGCTTTGGCGAGCGACCTGATTCGTGTCACGGTAAACTCAATCATATATACAAAACCCATAGTTTCCTCGTAGAAGAGGAAGAGAACTTCAAAAGAAAAGAAAAGAAAATAAGCCGGTGCCTTCAGTGTATGAGATTACGATAACACGAACAAGCCCATAAAATAACACGAACGAGCCATAAGTACGTTACCACTGTGAACACATGCACTGTTTCAAAGACAAATTCACAACAGAATTAATCAGTAGTGAAATGGATTCGACAGATAGCAGTATGAACAAAAAATCTAAAGAAATTGAACGATGTTACGATGACTATCCCAAGAAGAGAAAGCGTCCATGCCAAGTAGCGGTGGTTATTCCCACCATGGAAGAATCCAAGGCCGCCGCCGCCTCCTCCTCCCCCGCAACACACGGTTCCATATCAGTGATCGGGAGGCGGCGCGCAATGGAGGACGCCGTCGTGGTGGTTCCCGGTTTGGTGGCGGCGGGGCAGTGGTGTGGCGGTTACGATTTCTTCGCGGTTTACGACGGACACGGCGGGACGTTGGTGGCGAACGCCTGCCGCGACAGGCTGCACCTGCTGTTGGCGGATGAGGTGAAGGAGAACGCGAAGAAGGGATTGGATTGGTACGAGGTGATGTGTTCGTGTTTCATGAAGATGGACAAGGAGATCGGAGTTGGAGGTGAGGTGCACGATGACGGTGGCGGAAACACCACAGGCTCAACGGCGGCGGTGGTTGTTGTTGGGAAGAAGGAGATCGTGGTGGCGAATTGCGGTGACTCGAGGGCGGTGCTGTGCCGTGGCGGTGTAGCTGTACCACTTTCGCGTGATCATAAGGTGGTTATTTAGTAATTATTAGTTAGTTACTGGTTGTTGTTGCTGTTGCTGTTGCTGTTGCACGTTAAGATAGTGAATAGTTTGTTTAACTTTGTGGAATGTGTGTACGCATAATCAAATCAGCCTGATCGTCCAGATGAACGAGAGAGAATAGAAGCTGCTGGTGGAAGAGTGATTAATTGGAACGGAAGTCGTGTCTTGGGAGTTCTTGCTACTTCCAGATCCATAGGTAATAAGCTTCTGAAACGAACTTTTTTTTTTTTTTTTTTTTTTTCTTTTGATTTTTTGATATGCTGTGTGTTTGTGTGCAGGGGATCATTCGATGAAACCTTTTGTGATATCTGAACCAGAGACGATGGTGTACGAGAGAACAGAGTGTGATGAGTTTGTGGTGGTGGCAAGTGATGGGTTATGGGATGTGGTTTCTAACAAGTTTGTTTGTGAGGTGGTACGAAGCTGCCTCCATGGGCAAATCAAGAGGAATTTGAAAGAGGAGAGTGTTGTTGTAAGCAATGCAACAGAAGCTGCTTCGTTGTTGGCAGAGTTGGCCATGGCTCGTGGAAGCAAAGACAACATCAGTGTCATAGTCATCCAACTCAACAACATCACTTCATCCTGAACTCCATGTAATACTCAATCACTTCTCTCTTTTTAACTTCTTACTTCTAATTTTTCAAACCTATCAATCATTCTCAAAACACTTTCTCTCTTCATCTTCATCACTACACAGTTGTTTCTTCAAAGCAATTCATTTTCTACAAATAAATTTTATATTAGTTTCTAAATGAAGAATGAATAACATATGGGGAGATAGTTTAGAATTTATTTACATTATTTTTATCATTTACAAAAGCATTATATAGAAATTTTACAATTACTTATGGTGTAATTGCATGTCTGTTATATAATGTGTTGACTTAAATACCGATCAACACACCAAAGTCAACCGTGATTGTTCTGGTTTACAGCAATGTGTGTTGTGCCTGTTAAATCTTATAGTACAGCTGGTTAATTTTTAAAAACCATAAATAATTATTTATTTATCAGATTCAATTAATATAATATATGTATTTTGGTGTTAATCTTTTTACTTCAAATTATTTCTTTCCTATTTGCCTGGTTTTCTGTGTGCATATTCTTTGAGGTATTTTTTTTCTTAATTATTCTTTTACGCCAGAAATTTATCTGAATGAGAGTACGAAGAAGAATACGTTACTTTCCTCGTAGGATTCTACAGAAAAAATCAAGCACGCACAAACGCACGACGTGGCTACCCTCCTAATCATAAAAACATATAAAAACTCATCAATCAGTTTCTTTAACTTAATCGTTTTATTTTTACTATTTGAATTAAATATATTATAATGTTAGATCTAAGATTTAATAATATACAACAATGTTAACAGTAAAGGTTCAAATCCGAAACTAAAAATTGAAAAAAATTATAAATTTGATTATTCAATTTTGAAGAAAAGTAAAAATCATATTGTACTGGATACTTCTTCTTTTCTTTGTTTTTTCGTTCGATGTAATATTTTGTAAATAGGCAGGCTAAAGCCCAAAATGAAAAGAAAGCCTGTATTAAATCTAAGAACAACAACAACAAATTGCAAACAGGATTGAAGGGAGACTTTTCCTTCCTACACCCCCACAATATCTTTGCCCAGCCCCCGAAAATTTTCAAAATGACCATTTTACGTAAAATGACTATCGGAAAACTTTTAAATAAGTTATTCAAAACTTTTCAATAATATTTTCAGGATGCGAAGTACAATTTTTGAAATAAACTTTCCAAAACGTATATAATATCTTTTAGAACAAGTTTTTCAAAATATCCTCACATGAAATGTGTTCTGGACATGTGTTCTTGGAAAGAATTTTCCAAAACACATAAAATATGTTCTGAAATGAACTTTTTCACGTTCTCTGTGTGTAATGTTCTCCCTCTCTTCTTCCTGTAAGCAGTGGATGAGGCAAGATAAGTAGTCTTTCACTAATAATGTTGGTATGCAGTTAATACTTGTGCGGGTGGTGCAGTTAATAGTTATTGGGGCTGTAGGAAGTAATAGCCTTGAAGGGATCCGTAAACATTATGCTCAAGTGGTTGGGAAATGGCCCATCTTGTTAATCATTCAACAACACCTGTGTGGGTCTTTCTTCCTGCACCTCCAAAATTTCTTCTACACTTCCAAACTTTTTTTAAATTCTCAAAAAACTCTTTGACCATTTAAGAAAATTCACAGATACCACACCTCCAAAATTATGTCGACTTTCGAAAGTCAAAATATATGACTTCCGAAAGTCAAAATATATCATCGGAAGTCAATTTTTGAAAGTCAAAAATGACTTCCGGAAGTCAAAATGTATCACCGGAAGTCGACTTCTAGAATTCAAAAAATATTTGACTTCCAGGAAGTCAAAGAAAAATTCTCCGACTTCCGTAAGGTAATTTTTTTTTTTTTTGAATATTTTTAATTCTTTTTAAAACTTATATTTTTAACTTTTAATGAACTTTTTAGTTTATTATTATATTTATTTTTTATGTTTTCATATTTCTTAAAATATAAAAAATATTAATATCTATATATATAATTTTATTTTTATT
>Ga0209589_1006789_pt1 | contig 18782 bp, 12 predicted proteins | sample CowpeawhiteBW_FD_187525 | JGI IMG/M metagenome (GOLD analysis project Ga0209589, IMG submission 187525) | Root nodule microbial communities of legume samples collected from California USA - Cow pea white BW (SPAdes) (version 2) | ecosystem: Host-associated > Plants > Roots > Nodule | place: USA...
TTTACTGTTATATATGTTCAAGCTCAATATATTTAGTTATAAAGTCTTTTCAAAAGAAGTCAAGAAGGGCAAACAAATTAATGGCTCTCTAAAGCACTGCCACTGTTTGATGAAGATTCATGAATTGTATTGAAGATGTTCCCTCGTGTAAGAGCCCTTTGGGCTTGAAGCATGGTCAGTGTGCATTCTCACTACATTGTGCTAAAAAACATCTATTTTAGAAGAATGGAAGCGGCAAAGGATCAAACTGTATACCATTTGGTCATATACAGGTTTTGATATCATGTCTGCACTCTGTAGTGATTTACAATCACAATAATGTCATGTGGTATCTGTGGAGGTCTGATTTTCATGATATCATACCCACGGAATTTTGATTGTTTATTGGTAGTGCTCTTTCCAATATTAATATTTTTTGCCATTACCCGTTAAAAATAATTACTTAGTTAACACAATAGTGTGTTTTAAGATGTAGATTATAATCATGGTTTGATTCTCAATAGCCATGATTGTAAAAGGTCAGTTCTAAAATGCAAGTTTCTTGCTAAGTTATTTGGTTATTGATTTTTGCCATGTATCTTTGTCACATTCTTAAAGTAATATCATGTCACTGTACTTTAAGAGCTGTCTTTGTTTTCCAATTTTTATATATCTGATTTTCTAGAAATTTAGTGATCTCGACTCCTACTCACCTTTGTAAAATTTACCTTAATATAGACTACTTGTTTCCTTTTCAGTTTAAATAAAAACGGTAATGATTCATGTCTCTTGACCTTCTAATGAGCTACATTAGTTCAGTTGTTTTTTCTTTGGAATTGATGCTAAGTCGAGGAGAAAAAGTGATAGGATGGTATTAATCATTCATTTATAAACTTTTAAGTGGAATTTGGATTAAGGGTGAGTGTATACATGGATTCCTTTCAATTGTTGTAGTTATTTCTTTTCTTGCATGGGCATTTAAAGTCATTTCACAGTTTGTATTTGTTCTGTTGGAATTAATATAGACTTGATTGCAATGATTTTATCTGATGTATTACTGACAGCATGGTTGCTTTAATATCTTTCACTCATTTAAAGGTCAGTGATAAATTTTAACACATAAAAACTGGTAAAAGGAATTTCACATCTGTGTGCTTTGAAGAATTTCTTCCTTAATTTGAGTCTTTGTTTCTCAAAAGGTGCTTCATTGCTTCTGGCATACATACTAGAGTTTTTTTTTTTTTTTTTTTTTTGATAATAAAATATTTAAAACTAATTAGTTTGGGGTCTATATGCCAGAACATTTATATAAACACATCATACTTAAAATCTGAGTCCATTTTTCTTGATAGCAATCGAGAAACACATGTCCTGTAAATGGATCAATGCAATTGCAATCTGCTGCAACAGTCAAAATGAATTTGATATCAATGCTTTTGCATCATGATTATTGGTCTACTAGTTAAAATGGTAGAAAGATCATACCCCAATTTTGCAGTTTTTGAAGGAGCCTCATAGTGGTGCTGTGGCTGGCTAAGCTGGAGATTCACGGGCACATGCAAATCCTCTCCTATGCCTAGACCATTTGTGAGAACATAATCTCTGTTTGTTTCGCTATCATCTTTTGTTCCATGGACCTGAGTTTAGTAAAACTCTTTTTAAAGTTCAGGATAAATATTAAACAAGGCTGTCCTCATCTAGAAAGTTAGAAAGTTGATCAGTCAGCTTGAGAAGATTATTTTAGTTTGATCTGCCATTCAAACCAATACCTTCTTTTTCAATTCCATGTTTTCTTGACAAATTAGGTTTACCTTCTTATACAGTTCCACATTTTCTTGGCGTATGAGGTTTCCCTGCAGAAGTAAAAGGAATATTCTAAGTAACAAAGTACTTAGATCATTAACTTCTCTGTTTAAAGACTGACCTTTCTATTTAGTTCTTGTATTTCATCTATTAAAAGTTGATCCTGCATATGCCAATATTATGTCAACTATTACATCTTTATATTCAAAATTGAGCTCGCATTAATGATAGAGAATACAAACCTTTTTCATACGGACACCACGAAGGCTAATTTCTAATTGGTTCTCCAAATTTTGTAATTCTTTGACTGTCAAACCTGACAGCTCTTCCCCCATGATTTTCCTGTCACATCAAACTAGAAGTAAAATTGTATGTATTGAAAATATGGAACTTTAATTGATATTTCACTGTAAAGATTAGACTGAAAATATAATCTTGAAAGTATCTTTTGTGTATTTTAAATTATTTGACCAGCCTTAAGAGATACTCATGTTTATTCTTCTATAATTGTAAGACAATTTATCTCATGATAATAATACTGGTAACTAGTTGAGAAACAGACACTCTGTGCCTTATGTATGATAAGCATGGGTTTATGTATATTCTAGAGCATGATTCATAAATTTTTTCTTTATAACTATAATGATTTTGGAATATTTATAGAATTAGCTACAGGATAAAATACCATATCTATTTAAGAAAGTATATTATGTGTTAAATAAAGCTGGTTGATGAAAAGTATCAATTATTTTTTAAAATTATATATAAGTTTAATAATACCTACTCATGGAGAAGTAGATCAAATGTTTAATAAAACCTACTCAGAGTAAGTAGATTCCGACTCTACTACTCTTTCTAATAATAGAAGGGTGATCAAATGCATGTGCTTCAATCTCTTGTGTTTGTGTGAAGCTGGGGAGATGGGTACCGTGCCAGTATATTTTAATTTTTGGAATAATGACAGATGAGGAACTTAATAGCTGAGGAAGAGAGACAACGTAGACAATGGGATCAGAACAAAGTAATGAGGTAGCAGTTGAAAGATAAAAAGTTCCAAGGGAATGAGTACACCAAACTTCTGTTTGTCTTCTCAAGGTTGTTAGTTGAGAGGTAAACATGCAAAATTTTTACCCATCTAGCAATGTTTTTTCTTTTTTTTTCAAGTAGCAAAGGTTTACAAAGATTACATGATTTATTGTTCCAGAATCTAAATCTGGCCGTTAGAATCCAAAAAGGATGAGAAAAAACGAAGAAGGGTATCCTCAAATCCAAAAGGAGTATGTCGCACAGGCTTACACGGTTGAGGCAATGGATGCTGGAGACAGTGGTGGGAGCGTCTTCACTGGTGCAGAACAGTGGCGGGAGCGTCTTCACTGGTGCAGAACAGTGGCGAGGATAAATTTGCGGAGGTTAGGCACATGCATGAGAACAGTAAACCATGTCATTCTTGTAAATCTTTACTACAGTGTCCTATCCGGGAACAAAAAGAAGGAACAGTGCTAGAATGGTAAAAATTTCTAAATATGCCTAATACACATATAAGACTCATGCTAGAGCCTTGTTGGTATTCGTTGAATATAGAATGTGGGTCATTGAGATAATTTTTCTAGACCATTGAAGCTACTAAACCTTAACAACTATCTTACTCTTTAGCATTATTGTTATTATTTGAATGTGGAATGCCATGTATGACTCTATGTTGCTAAGCATTTACGTTCATCTTTATGAAGGTATGTACATGTCTATGTTATACCTGAATCAATTAGGTTTCGCTCCATTCCAACCACCTTCTATCAGTGTTATTAGCAGCTTTCAGTTGATATCTGTTGCTCTCTACCTCTAGTGAGATGCCTGATTTTTTCCAGTTGACTTTTGAATATTTCTGGGTGGTTCTAGTTAAGTGAGTTTGTTGGTAAGAAGTGGAGCATTTAGTTAAGTTCCAGCTCAAAGGAGATTGTCAGAATTCTAGTGTAGATTTACTAACATTTATTTAGCACATAATTCAACACTGTTTTCAAAGTTTGAACTTTGAAGGATATACAGTATCTTCCTTGAACGACAGAATATTAGTCTACTATACTTATGACTGTATTAATAAGTGTTACTTAGCTATTTAGTTCCTCCTTAACAGATTTAAACCCTAGACCCTAAAGTCTGTTTCAACAAAAACAAATGTAAAAAATCAACACACAGAACAAATATAGCAAGTCAACACACTAACATAATGCTTTTCATGACTTCTCTTTATTTTCCATAAATTATGTAATTCAATGAGGAAAATACTTGGGATACTGCCGCCGAATTGACTTCATATCCTCTGATTTGTTCTGAACATCACTGTCCCATTACAATTTATGAAGTTGTAACACCATTTTGATAGAATTAGTAAAATACAATATTTAACCCAGAACAACGATACACTAACAGCCCTGATATCAAAGTCTTGTAAGAGGGCATTGTCCATTCACAAACTACTATTAACCAAATTATTGCACGCACTACTATATATGATCATAATGCATAAATTTCTGAAATGATTATTGAATAATGGTAATATGCCATTAAATGTAACTACGTCAAACCATTTAATTCTATTGGTATTTCTGAAATGAAATTAAAATGTATGGTATTATTATTATTAATTAAATCTTACCAATTTAACTTCTTTTATTTGTCTTGATGAATTATGTATTTGTTTCTTTTATATATGACTAAACAAAGCATTATTTTTGTGGATTGATTGAATACCCACATTCATGAAAACAAAAATTAATTGGATTTAATGAATTTTTTAAAATGTATCTCAGATAGATCAGAATTTTTAAATAAATTAATAGATCACAATTAAACAATAAAATATTATTGTTGTACAATCTGAATTAAAATTAATCCTCAGTCCATTTCGCTAACCCTATTTTATATACCCCTATTGCTATTTACACAAACTGATATGGATGTCTCTCTTTGTTCATATATATGAATGTTCATATATATGAATAGAAGAAATTGTTCAAATACACAAGCATTTTTTTTGTCAGTGATTAGTGAGGTATTAGTTACAGCATAAATACTGCAGAGTAATTATATCCTGACACAGCTTCTTGATCACATATCTAATTAACAGGTATGCAATAACTCTAGTTGACACTACCATGTTAAATACGCTAATAATGTAGACTCTGTTTTTCTTAATGTGGATTTTTCTTTTAAACTCGACTGTAGTATAAGCATATGTTCTGATAAGGGGTGTACCGGTGGCTTTCTTGCAAATTGTGTAATTGTTGCCTTAACATTGCTGCCTCCCTTTGCCAAAACTAAAAATTGAAAGAAATAAGTAAAGGTCTGATCAGATATCATAGGGAGAGGAATCACCAGATATATATGCACTTATCAGATATATATGCTTTCATAATTATTTAAATTAAATGTTACAAAAGTTTTTTTATAAATATATATTATGACCCGAATAACATGAAACCACCGTACTAACAGGTGGTAGTAACCTGTTGATAGTTTAAACTTGGCACTTTGTTTTCCTTTGTTTACAAAAGGAATTGCGTTAGCTATCAAGTTCAGTTGATTAGAAACCAGCACCAAAACATATTTTTCCATACTGCAATTATTTCTGTATGAGTATTGTATTGTATATGATACAATCAAACAAATATCAAAGAATAAGAGATCTCCGAATATCATGACTTCTGAAATTTGAATTTTTGTGCTTGGAAGATTTCTCATTTTTAGGTGGAAGGATTTTTTCCTTTAGCTATTAGTTGTATTTGCCAATACTATAGCTCCTCCTTAAATGTGGTTCTAATCTTGTGCAGGATAGGGTGTCTTGTGGAGGACGGAAACATTATAAGTATAAGAAGATTGAATTTATCATGGGGTTTTAAAATAGTTACTTTAGGGAGTTTGTAGGTCAAGATATGGAGAGTTTTGTGGAATTTTATGATTTGATTCAACTTGCTTTGTGGTTTTTGAAATGGAGAGAAAGAGAAAGTGAGAAAATTTGGAGTGAGTTTTCGAGACAAATTTATAGTCATTACAATTTGATTAAAAATTAGTAGTGCATAGGTTTTTATAACTGGATTAGAGTAGTTGTTCTGATTAACTATGTCCCTGTTTATAGTTTACTTTATGTAGCAGGAAACAGTTGCGAAGCTATGCTGTCAGAGAGAGAGAGAGAGAGAGAGAGAGAGAGAGAGAGAGAGAGAGAGAGAGAGAGAGAGCTGAATGATGTTCAAAGTCAAGGTGGGTGAGCAAGTGAAACCTTGTTGTCATGACATGAAGAACTCTAAAATGGACTGTAGTCAAGGCCTTGGTTAAACTATCAACATATTTCTATGGGGTATGGTTGAGTATGAGCCTCTGTTAAGTACTTTTTTTGAATATAAAACTATGCCCAACTCTAAATGCCAAGAGTGTTGATAAATTTTTTCTATCTTTAACCATGTCATTGTAGATAAGTCTTTTCTTGATAAACCATACATTGTTAGATTTTGTAGGATTACCTAATCGTATGCTCTTAACAGATGGAACATCTATTTAGAAAATAATTAATTGTTTATAGTAACAAAATTTTATATTAAATCATGTAGGTTTGGTAGGAAGTTAATGTTATAGGTTGCATCAACATCGTGTGGCGTATGTCAAGTGAGTCACAATTGAAAAATTTAATTCCCAATTAGGCAATTGTTAAGGAGAAAATTGTTGTAGGTTTGTATCAATTGTCTTGTAGTGTAATGGATTAAGTCACAATTGAATTTGATGTTTGGGCCGTTACATTCTTTAAAAGAAAAAAGTTGCAATGTGATTATGAGCTATAGTTTTTGGTAGAGCGGTAAACTTCCATTGGTATCAAAGCTAAGGTTATTAGGTTCAATTTCCAATGAGACAGCGGTTGAGAAACATGTCGCAGGTTACATCAATAGTCTTGTGACATAAGTTAGGTAGACCAAGTTACAATTGAGTATATAGGTTCGATTCCCAATGAGTCAATTGTTGAGAGAGGGTGAGTTACATCAATAATCTTGTGATGTAAGTTAGGTGGGTCAAGTTACCATCAAATATTTCAATCTGTAGCAAGACAATCTTTAACCTCAGCTTAGGTGGGTTAACTCAGAATTGAATTGTGATGCTTGAGTTACTATGTTCTTAAGAAAAAGATGCATTGTGATTATAGTTTTTGTTGAAGTGGTAAGGTCACAAGTTCACAAGAAGTTTGATTCTTAATAGGTCAATTGGTGAGAGAGATTGATATATGTTGCATCAATTATTTTTGTGATGCAAGTTAGGCGGATCAAGTTACAACTAAGGATTTTGATTCCTAGCAGGACAATGTTAAGTAGAAAAAACTTTAAAAATGAGCGTGATGTGTGGTTTGTAAGGAGAATGAAATGATCCAGTCAATATAAGTGATGGACACCTTCACCATTGTCGTGGTTGAGGTGATTGAGCAATGTGTCTTATTGAGAGAATATCAAGTTAAAATGCAATTAATCTTAAAAGAAGCTTTTATTTATTATATTAAATTGACTGTTATGATTGTTGAAATAAAAGAGAAAGAGACATAGGCTGAATTCCTAATATGTATTGAACACATAAATAGGAAAATACAGAAAGATGGACCAAAGCCCATTACATCTGACAGCTATATTAACAGAAATATAAATATGATAAACTGAATGAGCAACGTATAAGAATGATATTTTAAATTTCAGTTAAATGTCAGAAGCTTTAGGTTTAGTTAACATCAAGATTATAGATTATTGTAATTGGGATTTAGCTTTAGGTTTGGTTCTCCCTTATCTTATACTTTGCTACCTCTGCCTAAATAGCTCAACCCAATTCTCTAATCAATCTATTTATTTTGCAATTGTGGAGGGAATCAAACCTAATCGTTCTCTTGTAAAGTGATTCAATTCGGTTGTGTCTCATTCCCATCCCTTGTGTGTGGAGTTTCATCCGAGAAGAAAGGCAGAAGTCGAAGTCATTAAATTATTCATCTCTTTCAGAGTGCTTAACTGGAATCGTTCGTTAGTTGTTAGTTGTGTTATGCTTTAGCCAATATGGATGTTTTAAGAGAAAAGTGGTAAAATATTTCACATTTTTGGTTTATAATCATGTCAACCAAGAATTGAGACGTCCTACTATGTATGTTCTTGCTTTTATTTTTAGCATACATACTGGGTACTGGATTCTCAAGGAAGGTGTTCATAGAGTTTAGAATAATTTGTTGCATTCTACCCTTCAAAGAGTTTGTAATGGTATACTGAATCCCGAACTTGAAAAGGGTGGAAGTGCTCCAAATCAATTTGCTAATTTGAATTGTTGCTCCAAAATAATGAAGTTTTTTTTTTCTTTGAACTTGAGAATTGTGGTGTCTTAATTCATCAATACTCTGGAAAGAAAAATGAAGAAACGAGCAACTTAAAGATGCAAAAGGTACATTACAAATGATATTTTCAGTCATTTTTTCTCAAATTCAGGCATTTCTAATGCCCTGTGCAATTGCATAATAATCTCCCAAGTGATTCACGTGTGTATTCTAAGTGACCAGGCATAATTTTAGATATTTATAAATACCTTAATTTCGGAGGCCGAACTCCCAAGTTGACAATTTTCTTCTTTTGATTTGTTGTATCGGTCAATTACTGATTTCATGCTGGAAAAAGTCATTCAAAATAAAAATGCGTCAGACATGTGCTGTGTTGACTGTAACATTCAAGTAAAGAAATTAGGACTTCACTGCGCAGATTCAAATAAGTAATATTTGTGCCTCAATAATATCTTATGAATTAGTGAACTGGTTGACATGTCTTAGGAATGAGATTTTGGGGTAGATGCTTTGGTTGATGTAGAAGTTATGTAGTCGATATGAATGTGTAACTTCAAAATTACCTCTCCTCTCATTTCGGCCGAAGAATGGGAATAAACTGTCTTAAACCTCTAAGCGAAATTCATGACTTCAGCTACTCTGGAACGCTATTTATGAATGTAATACACATGTCTTACTCATGGAATTGTGACATTTTTTCCTTAAAGTTCTGCAAGATTCAATCAGTATCTTAGAATGACAAAGTTCAAAATTCAATACCCCTGCCTGAGTGGTAGCTTCAAAGTTAATTCTTCTAAGTACTTGGTCAAGTAACAAAAAAGGAATTACATAGTTTTAAAAGGACAAACTATATATAATTTGATGTTTACAAAGTTTAACACCAATTTTGACTTGGTGATAAATTGGAAGGGAGGATGGGGAGAAGTTGAGTTCAATTCTCCCTACCTACGAAGATAATGTTATAAACTAACAATTGCTGATTAAAAAAAATCTATTATTGGTTAGAAATAATAGAAAATTACAAATTTTAGCGTTTTGAAGAGATGTTGATTGTACTTGCAATCTACCAACTTTTGCACTTTTCAATCAATTTCAGCTAATAATAGAAAGTTTTAAATGTGGTTTTTCAAGACCTAATGTACTTTTGCATGTTAAACTTGTTAAAGGAAATACAGAAGCATAGTATATTAAGGGAAATACGAGAGTAAAAAAATCCAATTAAAAATATATTATCAATATAGAACAAAATTTATTTTATTTATAATTTTTCTTCCTAAATGAATGAATCAATATTAACAATTTTTAACTCATTGTTAAGTTCTTGGAAGGTCACTGTGATATATTTTGTCGTGAATATGTAATGTTTTTTGAAGAGATGTAGATTGTACCATAAGCCACTTTATATTCTACTAAATAAAGTGTTAATTTTGAATTTATGTGTTTAGTTTTTTCATTTACATATTGCGTTGGGTTCTAATTATATATTTTAAAAATATTAAGTCTATATTTTCTTATTTTAGCCAAGTGGAAGTCAAAAGAGAATCTTACTTTTGCCACCTTTGGAAGGGGAAAACAAGTGAAAAAGAGAGAAAAAAAATGGTTTACATGTCCAATGAGCGACTTTAGTAAAGTTGAGTTCCACTTCGTTTACTGTTGCATCAGACAAAAAATTGAACAATAGTTTAGCAACGTAACCATTTTTCGTTTTAAATATTGGAATTGTAGAATGGAAGTCTTCGGTTGGAAAAATTAATTTCAAACTTTTGTTAATATTTTAGGTTTTTTTCTTTGTTTTTTAAATTTGAAAATTTTATTACTTTGATGTATTAAGTGGTTGTAAGCAATTGTTTGTGTATTTGATTTGATTCTATCATATCTCTATTTGATTTTGGTGAAGTTTGATTTTACATTTTGAGTGAATTTTTTTACGTAAAAAATGTCTCTTTTGTGATTGTGCATTACACATTACACCAAAAAAAAGTTCTTGACATGTTAAACTCATTTGGAGGGTTGAAGATGTATATGTACATATTATATTTCTTGAGCCTAATATTCTAGTTATTATCATATTGCTATTAAACCATTCATTAATACTTAATTTCAGGTTTAAAATGTGTATGTATCAGAGTGAGAAGGAGTGTATTGAAAGTTACACATCAATTAATGGATTAACATCTTATCTTACAAATCAATTTTATAAAATTAAATTAAATTTAAAATCCACTTATTAACCAAAGATAATGATCTCCAAAAAGCTGACTCTATAAATAAAAGATCAAGTATATGAAAAGTTCAAAGAAGTTAATGCATTTGGTCGAGAGACAATAAAAAAAGAAGTTGAAATATGTTTGTGCTAATAATAATGGAGAATATCGAGGACTACTTTATGTTTATACAACCAACTAATTATTGAGGTAGAGAAAACTACACTCAAGAAATATAGTATATTTGTTATTACATTGTTATATTGGTTATCACTTCCAGATAGTTGTAAGAGAGATGTATTGGGTTAAACTCTCAATATGTGTCTACAAAGCTTAAACTTGTAAAGTCTATTCTCTTCAACTTTAAGCCAAGTAGAGAGTATTTTGTTATATATAGAGAAAGTATTAATTTTGCACCATTTGGAAAGAAAAAGAGAGTAAAACAAGTTTACATATCACCAGTCAACTTCAGTAACTCTAATTTTGCATCATGATCATAAACATTTAGGACAAAGATAAGTGGTGATTATATTATTTTCAAGTATCACAAATCAACTAGCTAATTAATTTGTTTGACCACAAATATGTTTAGTAAATGAATTTATCTCACCAACATATTATGTTCTTTAACCCATATCTTATTTATATTATCTTTAAAATATATTATGTTTTTTCACCAACATACTGTGTTTGAATAAGAATATTTCACTCTTCAAGAAATTAAAATATATTAAATTTAAATTTAAATCACTTTAATTTGAATCATTTAAATTTCTTATTTCAATAAGATAATTCTAATTTATTAAATTTTGATTTCCTTGTCTGAATATAAAATATTAATTAATATAAAAAAATTACCAAATACAAAATTACTATTTCAACTTTGCAGATATTAAGAAGAAAAAAAACAATACAAACTCCAAATGAGAAAATTTAGTTGACATCCATCACAATTTAGGTAAATATCAACTTAAACATGGTTGATGCTGACAAATAAAAATTCTAACTGGTGTGGAATGAAAAATATATCGCACATCATAAGTTTAACAATGATAATCGAAAATGACCAACTTAGCCTAATCAATAACATCTAGACTGAAACCAAACTCGAATAAAGTCAAATTGAAAAAATAAAAAAATAAAAGGAAGATATATGAATTTTAAAAAAGAGAGTGCGACAAATTTCAAGTGCGACAAATTTCAAATTCTTAGTTTTTTTTTTCCAAAATAAATTTAGAATTTATATAATTTTGAGGTATCAAATTGTTAAAAAAAATCATTATTTTTATAAATTTTTAGAATTTTAATTTCTTTTAAAATTTTCTATTAAAAAGACATGTCATAAATTATTCAAATTTGTTTATTAAAATTAATAACCTTTTAAAAAATCATCATTTAAATTTTGTTTTAATAAAAATATAAAAATATTTAATTATTTCCTTACTTTTCATTTTTTTTAATTTTAATAAAAATAATAGGAGCTCAATATCATTGAAACACGAAACTATAATTGCTTCAAAATATATTTTTTATAAAATAAAATATATAAAATCATATCAACTTATTTTTTCCACTATTTTATATTTATTATTTAACTTTATGTGGTACAAAAAATTAATTCAAAAAGTTAGGTTAACAACTTTTAAGAGAAAATTAACTTTCACAGGTTACTATTGTATTTAAAACAATTAAAATTGAATCTCCACTTAACCATTCAATGTTGTAAGAACCTATATATAAGTTAAACAGATGCCATTCAAAATGTAAACACTTCAATTCCAGTATATAGTTAGAGTGGAAAATACATTTGATAAAAAAAAAAGTGCATTTTCTTTTATTCATAGTATATCCTGTACAAGTAAACAATATTGTACAATAGCTCATCACACTATATCAAGATAAAACTATATATATCTTTCAACTAGTTATCTTACAATTATATTACCAATGAAAATATAAATGTATTTAATATTTTGAAAATTCAAAATACATTCAGTATTTGTTATATAAAAGAAAGAAAAAGGATCAATGCAAAGCAGTTATACTATAATTATAAATTATTCACAGATTCACAACCATACAATGACACGAATTTCATCATAGTAGGTCTCAAACACAGTGAACATTTTTATTTCCTTAAAGAAATATGATTTTAATGTGTTACTTACACTTAAGAACATTTTTTTGTAGAACTCTAAAGGAGGTATACCAATTGAGTGGTCAACTGAAAGTAAGTTAAAAACTCAATGAATTTTATCACAGACAAAAAACAATGTGAGCTCTTAAATTTTAATTGTCATTATGAGACTACAAAAAATAGTCATGAATTTTACCATATTCTATAAGTGTGTTCAGTTTCAAGTATTTACTTTCCAACAGAGAGAATGATGAGTGATTCACACGTTACTTTCAGCAGCAGATTTGCGCATGAATGTGATCAATGATTTGAAGGATGGGTGGGAGATATCATCTTCGCTTTGGGGATGGGATGTGTGGGTGAGTGTTTTTTTATGAAATTACTCTACACATTATGTATAATTTCACGTTCAAAAACCTCACTTTTTGGTTTGCTTTTCATTGTGGGCCATGGATGTGGGTCGAAGGAGGGAAGGGTGGTTGGTTTTCGCGTGAGAGGGGGGATTCGGGGTTGGTTCTCTGGAATTGCATGGATTTGTGTGGTGAGGGGGTATTGGTTCTGGTGGTGGAACCAATTCTATGGCTTGGGTCTTCATCAGGAAACTGGTTCTCTCGAAGTAGGTGGACAGACATTGTTTAGAGAATCGGTTCTAGTTCCCATGGAACTAATTCCCATGCTCCATATCCATAAGTTTTGAGAGCCTTTTGTTACGTGTTGATTTTTTTTTTTAATTTCATTTCAACTAGTACCATTTAATTTTGTATTAATTTAACCACTCAAAGACAAAATTGTTGTTTACCATTTTTATCTATTAAACTTCTTTTTTATACCAAAGACACTTTATTTTTAATTAATTACATGTATTAATTTTTAATTTAAAAATTAATCATCAACATCTTTTTTTAATTTAATTTTAACTCATCAAATCTTTATTTAATATTATTTTTAACCATAAAGACAAATGTGTAATATTTAATTTTTATCTATTTTCTTTTCTATGTATCACCTCTCAATCCCTCAAAATAAGTAACATCAAGTTTCTCACTAAATCCTCCTAAATATATATATATTTTTTATTTTTCCCCAAATTCATCCTATATCAACTTCTAGATTTATCGTGTCAGATCGATTCATTTTTTTTTTCTAATTCTTTTATGGAGTGATTTAAATAAACAAATCGTTACCTTACATTAAATTGGGTTATCCCAATTATTAAAAAATAAAGTTTGTTAAATTTTTGTATAGAAACTTATTTAATTAAAATCTGAAGATCAAAACAAAAGGTTTCATGTTTTAAAATGTCAAATTATTTATAAAATGTAAATACTTTTCTATTTATGTTATTATTATATTGATTTTATAATATATTAAGGTCATATATCATGTATACCATTATAAATTAAGCATTTTTACAGGAAAAGGAATTAGGTTTATAAACTTTTTTAAAGAATAAATTTATAACTTATCTAAATACTTTATTGTAAAGTCATAATTTATATTTAATTTAGATCTTTTTCATCTTGGCCTATTTAAAAATAGGATTAAATATGTTTTTGGTCATCTAACTTTCAGTGAAATTTGAAATTAATCCCTCCTTAAAACTCTGAATCAATTTAGTCCCTCATCTTTCGAAATACGTGAATTTAGTTCTTTTAACCAAATTCAATCATGAAATCTCAAACATGGTTGATAATAGTATTTGACTTAACATTAAAGTAAAAATGTGTCAAACAGTATAAACAACTCAAATTCAATCATGAAATGCATATGAAACATCAAATAAATTTAACAAAATTTGGTTAAAATGACTAAATCCACACATTTGTAAAGATGAAGGACAAAACTAGTTCAAAGTTTCAAAAATGGACTATTTTCAAATTTCAACAAAAGTTAAGGTACAAAAAATATATTTAATCCTTAAAAAAACACTATACTTAAGTAAAAATTTAATATATATATATATATATATATATATATATATATATATATATATATATATAGAGAGAGAGTAAAACAGTGATTAATATATAAAATTGGACTTTTAAACATAAAAGATTATGTAAAGAAAAACTAATATAAGTAAAAGAACATAGAGTCTTGTAAATTTTAATATTTTTCCTTTTACTTTTTTTTAATCCTTTCCATAAAAACATATTTTTAGGTATATTTCCACATAAAAAAAATATAAAATATAAAATTGAAAATAGAAAAATAATATATTTAATGGGCGAGACAATATAAAATGAGGTTAAGATCTTTGATATAATAAAAGTTGCCAGTACCCAACCCAATTTAATCTGTCCAGAGGGGGAAAAAGACAACTAAAGGTATATATAATAAATAATATAATAGAACAAGAAAAAAAAATAGAAAGTATATATAATATAGTGTATAAAGTGAAAAATCTTCTCATTTTCCGCTGGTAAAAAAAGAGATTATACTCAGGTGTTCCACTTGGATGTCTTATCAGGAAATGGAAGCTAACCTGTACTAATAAGTGTGTTTTTCTCCAATTTAAATCAATATATAAAATGGAGAAATTATTAGATAAGACACTATCATCATTTATTTATGATCTAACTACCTTTTATATGACATATACATAAATTTTTTATTTTATAAAAACTAATGATACTATGTTTACATATTATACCGAGATTAACCTACATTATGTGATTCAAGTTCATCAAATAATTTCTCCATGGAAAGATTGCCTAGGACAAGCTTACGAATGTATAAATACAACATAACTTGGTATAATTAAAAAATGCTTTAGAGATATGACACGAAATTTTCACCAGCTCAAACCTACAACACTAGACGCACAAGCTCATTCAACTTCCAACCCAATACAATCCAAGTGGTCTCTTTATCTCACTGATAAACATCTCAAGTCTTCTTATAGAACACAACTTAGGTTTCCGGTGGGCCCCTTCAGCACTTCAGAACTGTGATAAGATTACTCGGCACCGCTATTTTTTTCATCCAACTCAACTATTCTAATTTCCAAACCCACTTCATCTTTGAAGAAAACACCGCTCTGCTTAATTATGCAAGCGCTTTTACTGCTATAATAATATTAATTAGCCATCCCGTCACTTCTATCAATTATAATCTCCAGCAAAAAAACAACAGTATTAAAGCCTATAGAGAACGTAACCCAATAACACGGTCACCGCAGTGGAATCCAAAATAGCACTACCTATATATTGCCGTTATTGTTACTAATTGTATGAGTAAGCACCGGACGTCGTCGTTCTTAAAATTCTAAACCTTCTGTGCTTGAATGAAAGGCAGCTCGTGCCTAACCTAACGAAGTCCTTTCGTTAGTTCTAATTAAATTAACCATTAACTACACCATAACGGGAACGGTTTTTCAAACATTATATGGCTTGTGCTAATATCTTTAGCAACAAAATAATAATATCGTTACGAATAGCTAAAACACAAACGACATTCAACATTTATGCACAAAATTTGACAGTGAATTCGTAGAGCGTCTACAGCAGCATTCAACATCCACAAAACGAAAAAGAAAAATAGATCGATAGAGGAATCGTGTACCTGGAGCTGGCAAAATCGTAAAGTTTTCCGGTGCTGGAGAAAATCATAACTCCGACTTCAGCATCGCACAAGATCGCAAGCTCCTTCGCCTTCTTCAGCAAACCGTTCCTTCGTTTCGAGAACGTCACTTGCCTACTAGTCGAATTATCGATCCTCCTTATCACGATCTTTCCTCTCCCCATACCAAACCCTAACAATCAGATCCTTCGATTCAGAAAAGCACTCGCTGCAAAACAGATCCACAACCGATACTTCAATTAGACGAATAAGAACAACAAAAAATAAAAAGCGAAAATCAAAACCGACGCGGTTGCGAAAGAGAAAATAGACGCTTGGATCCACATGCTGTGGTGAAGAAGGAAGAGCAATTGATTTTCCGAGAAAGACAGAGAGAATCTTAAAGAGAGAAAAGGAAGAAAAAACAAAAAAAAAAAACTGTGCAGAAGAGAGAAAAGAGTGTGATTACTGAGGAAGGCGTAGGTTATAACAGACAAAGCGCTGAATGCGCATCAGCAGCACGAGCTTGGTAGCTATATAAGGAAAGTGAGAAAACCGCTTTTGGGTGGTGCAGTGAAACCGCTTATGTGGCCAGAAAAACCACTAGTGGTTTTCCCTGAAGCTGCACGTGGCCCAATCAGATTCTCGTGTTTTATATGTTCCTCGAAAGGTGTGCCAGCCACCGTTGCTACGCTGACGCGTGGTGCTACGAATACGCATGCCGTAGATCGTACAGTAGTTGCTTTTTTGAGAATGGCGCTTCTTTCAAATAATCGCTAGGAGTGCGTTGTGCACCGCTAAAGCGCAATCGTCATTTTTGTAAGTTGTCAAATATGCCCTTATTCCGTTGTATATTTTTGTACTATCCACCGCCAAAATGCCTTTTGCGTGGGTATTTATATAGTCTATTATATTAATATACTGCTATGTCTGCTGCGTGAGCGTGGATAATAACACACTGTGCATAACACATAATATTTTTCTTTATTAGTATAATAAGAAATAGAATCAGATTCTCCTTGATAACATATGCCATTGTCTTTGATTAAGAAATTATCATTTTATTTATTTATTTAGATTTAATTTACATTATTGAAAAAAAATGATTGGTTTATATTTTGTAAAACCCTAAAAATTGGCATTTTAGAATTGATAGTGATTTAAAAATAGTGAGACTTGATTATTTTAATATTAAAAGGTTTTAGTATAAATAGTTTTGTTCTAAATGAGTTTCATTATTTTAAAAACATACCATCTCTCTAGAAATCATTTTTTTAGAGTTTTCTGACTTCTCTCTAGAAGTTCTCACCTTTTGTTCATCTGTTTGAAGATCAGAGACCGCTAGGGTGATCCTCTTGGCGAGTTCTTCTTTTCTATATGATCAGTTTCTTCAATCGTGTAAGTTGAACTTCTGCTCATTTTCTTATGGTTCTTCTCTGTTCTGGCTTGCATGTGACCCTGCTTTGGTTGCATGTGATGTTTTAATCATCAATATGAGTCTAGATTGGTCAGTGATCATAACGGTAGGTCCTGATCGTTCTTTTGTTGTTCCTAGGTATAGATAGAGCATCATGTGGAGCAAAATGGGTTTTGGTGTTCCTTGAGTTTGTTAAGTTGTTTAGGTTGATTGAGCCGCTTTGTCAGGTAAGGAAAGCTAGTATTGTTTTGCTTTGCAGTGTTTTTCTAAATTAATGATTTTTGTTGATGAATTTGATCTGTGATGAGTATGGTTGTTTTGCTTGTATGATTTGAAATATACTTCTCGAAGCTGAATCCACACGTTGTAGAAATATCCACTGGTTACCTGTGGAATACGCTGGTGTGAATTCTATATACTGGAGCCAAATCCATGGGTTGTGGGAAAATCCCCAAGTTACTTGTGGAACCTTCTGTTTGTTTCTTCACCTTTAACATGAACTGTCATCTCCCCTCTATCAAGTGTGACATTTATGTTTTTCTTTGTGTTATGAAGTTTTACTAGTTGTTCTTGAACATTTATGTTATAGAGTGCTTGTTACAAGAAATTATGAATTATGATATATGAAAATGATAAATGAGTTGTGTATGATTGGTGGGTATGTTTTATGGAGAAGTGATGAGGTTATAAGTATGAAAGAGAATAAGTGGTATGAGATGGTTAAAGTTGGATTGTATCTTTGTTTTGAAGTGTTGGATTCTGAGGAAATGTGATGATGGTAAGAGAGCTAAAGTGGATGTTAATGGAATGGAATGAGAAAGTTGATTTGAATTGTTTGTTGCATAAGGGTTGTGCTTCTAAGGAAGAAGTGCAGTCCTCACTAGTAGGTTGTTATGCATTGGCTAGGGATATGTGTTGGTCAGAAGTTTTCCTATACTCTACTAGGCTTACAAACTCATATAGAGTATTGTGGCCTAGGTGGTGAGAGTCGAAGGAGGTTCTTATGGCGGGATTAGGGGTGAGACCACTAATTTGGCGATGTCATAAGTAACTAACCCCGTCCTGAGGAATTAAGAAATTGATTCATGTTGGTTAGGCCAAGTGGAGCCAGGGCCTTTGCCACAATTCACTTTTCGTTAGGCCAAGTGGAGCCAGGGTTTTTGCCACAATCCACTTTTATGACAGGTGCACAACTTCTATGTCTGAGTCAATGCATAAATCCGGATAATTGAGTCTAGAGAGTATGCAATTATATGTTTGGTATTTCTTTTTATGAATGCTTGAAATATGCTATTTTATAATGTAACAAGTTTATCTGTTATATGATTATTTCTTTTATAA
>Ga0209589_1006792_pt1 | contig 18779 bp, 7 predicted proteins | sample CowpeawhiteBW_FD_187525 | JGI IMG/M metagenome (GOLD analysis project Ga0209589, IMG submission 187525) | Root nodule microbial communities of legume samples collected from California USA - Cow pea white BW (SPAdes) (version 2) | ecosystem: Host-associated > Plants > Roots > Nodule | place: USA...
CCAAATGAAGAGCCATGAAGGGCCAGCATATTGCCATTTCCTCGAAGAAGAGTTAGACGGTAAGCCGTGGTATTTTGATATTAAACGCTATATAAAAACCAGAGAATACCCTGAAGAAGCATCTAAGAATGATAAAAGGACACTGAGAAGGTTGGCTACAAATTTTATCCTGAGTGGGGATGTGTTGTACAAGAGAAATCATGATATGGTTCTCCTTCGATGCGTGGATGCAAAAGAGGCCGAGTCAATATTGGAGGAAGTTCATGAAGGAACTTTCGGCACACACATGAATGGACACTCGATGGCTAGAAAGATCTTGAGGGCTGGTTACTTTTGGTTGACTATAGAGAATGATTGTTGCACGCACGTGAGAAAGTGCGAGAAATGTCAGAAGTATGCAGATAATATCAATACGACACCCACTACTTTAAACTTAATGTCTGCCCCATGGCCATTTTCAATGTGGGGGATAGATGTCATCGGAGCTATAGAGCTAAAAGCCTCAAACGGACATCGCATCATTCTAGTTGCAATTGATTATTTCACTAAATGGGTGGAAGCTGCTTCCTACGCTAGTGTGACTAGGAAAGTTGTGACTAAATTCATAAAAAGAGAGTTAATTTGTAGGTACGGGTTGCCTAGCAAGATAATCACTGATAATGCCACCAATCTAAACAATCAAATGATGGCCAAATTGTGTGAAGGATTTAAAATTCAACATCATAATTCTTCTCCTTATCGTCCAAAGATGAATGGGGCAGTCGAGGCTGCTAATAAGAATATCAAGAAAATTATACAGAAAATGGTGGTCACATATAAAGACTGGCATGAGATGCTTCCCTTTGCTTTGCATGGGTATCGCACCTCGGTACGTACATCAACTGGGGCAACACCTTTTTCTCTGGTGTACGGAATGGAGGCAGTACTACCCTTCGAAGTAGAAATCCCATCCCTACAAGTGTTAATGGAGACCCAATTGGAAGATGCAGAATGGGTTCAGGCCCGATTTGACCAGCTTAATCTCATTGAGGAAAAAAGGCTAGCAGCAGTGTGTCATGGACAATTATACCAAAGAAGGATGAAAAAGGCGTTTGACAAGAGGGTGCGCCCTAGAGAGTTCCATGAAGGCGAGCTAGTCTTGAAAAAGATCTTACCTATACAAAAGGATCATAGGGGCAAGTGGACTCCAAATTATGAAGGCCCGTATGTGGTGAAGAAAGCATTTTCTGGTGGGGCACTAATTCTCACAAGGATGGATGGAGAGGAGTTACCGTTACCGGTCAATTCTGATGCGGTCAAAAAAATTTATACATGATGATTCCTTGATAGGAAGTGCTATTAGGGGATATTGACATTGTCTCCAAATTTTGTTGTATTCTGCTTTGTTTTTCATTCAATAAACACCATTTAGTTCTCTCCATAAATTTAAAGCAATGAATGTCACCCTGAGTTCATAAAGAGAATAATAAACAAAAAGAAGGGAATAAAAGTATGTGGATACCAACGAGGCATCACAAGTACATTCACTAAGAGCAGACTCATTTTTGGAGGGTGTCGTGGAAAAAAAATTAATAAGTAAAAAGGCAAAAAATAAAGCCGCCTATAAATTTTATCCATGCATCCATGCATTTATGCATCCTCACTACATTACATCATTTGCCTAAAGATTGAATCTTGCCGGCTAAGCATTCAAGTAGTGTTTACTGAGACATCAAAATCAAACTTCGGGTTCTCCTTTCATCAAGGCCATCTCTAATGGAATGGTCATTGATTTCCTTGTTTACATCAAGGCCCTCTCCGATGGAATGGTCATTGATTTCCTTGTTTACATCAAGGCCTTCTCCGATGGAATGGTCATTGATTTTCTTGTTTACATCAACGCCCTCTCGCCCTCTCCAATGGAAAGGTCATTGATTTCCTTGTTTACATCAAGGCCCTCTCCAATGGAATGGTCATTGATTTCCTTGGCTCTCTCCAATGGAATGGTCATTGATTTCCTTGTTTACATCAAGGCCCTCTCCAATGGAATGGTCATTGATTTCCTTGTTTACATCAAGGCCCTCTCCAATGGAATGGTCATTGATTTCCTTGTTTACATTAAGGCCCTCTCCGATGGAATGGTCATTTATTTCCTTCTTCACATCAAGGCCCTCTGCGATGGAATGGTCAATTGTTTCCTTCTTCACATCAAGGCCCTCTCCGATGGAATGGTCATTGATTTCTTTGTCACAACAAGATCCTCTCCTTCAAAATGGTCGAGTCTATCTTCTTCTTTGGATCACGACCCTTTTCTTGAATTGGTCATTGTATATGCTTGATTTGTTTTTTCCTCTTTTCCTTTGAAACCTAAACGAAATTAGTGATTTTATCTTTACTCATCTTTTACTTTGATAACCTATGAAAGTTAAAATTTCATACTATCAAGTAAAATCTAAGTAAAGAGGGGCAGCTGTCAACACCCAATTTCGTCCGGGTAACAATGATAAAATAAAAAAAATTAATTGATTAATTAAAGTTCAATTGAGAAGAATAAATAAGTAAATAATTAAGAAAAGAAAAGAAAAAAAATATGTTTTAGTTTGAGGAAAAAATAATTATCTATTTATTTTATTATTATTATTTTTTATTTTAGTTTAGTTTTATTTATTTATTTGTTTATTTGGGCTTATTATTTTGATTATTACATTATTTTCCTTTCTATTATTACAATTCCATTTTTGTTTTATGTCTCTCATTCTAGTTTAATAAAAAAATGAAAAAAAAAGAAAGAAAAAAAAGAGAGAAGGGAAAGGGGAAAGAAAGAGGTAACGTAAGGTCTCTCTTTTGTCAGACCCATGCATGCTATGCTATCATGGTTTTGTATTGGGAAGGGCCTGTAGCATGGTCATGATGGCTGAAAGAGCATGAAGCAACATATGCTCTCAGCCTTGTCCCAAATTTCGAAATTGGAAGGTGCAGAGGGTTACATAATAAAAGGGGAAAGATTCATGAGAGGGGGGGTCTTTTTTTTATTACTACAGAGAGGGGAGGGGCACTAGAAATCAGGGAGGGAGAGAAGGAGTCAAATTTGAAAACGGTAAGTGTTCTTAACTCCTCCTTAGCTTATGTTACCGTGACTTGATGATGTTGCTGTTGATGTTTATGGGTGTATGAATTAGAGCTTATGTTAACGTGATTTGATATTGATGTTCATGAATGTATGGATGGTTTGAGATGGACATAATTACATCTGTTATTCCTTTTGTTTATTCCCATCGCACCTGGGTATAGTAAAGAACAGAGCACAATGTGTTTTTTATTTTTTCCTTTTATTTTTATTTCTTATTTTTTATATCTTATTTGCCATTGTTAAGATATGTTCTTGTTTGAATGTTACTGTTGCCCGAATGAGTGCTGGAAAATAATCTCACCCTCAATCTCTCTCGCCACCATCATCTTTCCCTCATCACCTTCTAGTTGCAAGAAATCGCCAAACCAGAACCCAAACACACTTCACCATCATCTTCATGTCACACCTGAAAATAAAACATAGACCCAAAAGGAGTATTCACACGGTCATCAACACAAACTCTCCCATCATCACCCTCATCATAAACCCGCCCGCCATTAACGAACCTTCGTCACCAAACAACATATTCAATTTTGGACTCTTATACTGCACTACAAACACAAGACTCCTCCATCGTCATTTTCACATTCACCTGCATAAAAAACCAATACGAAAAAAACAAATAGATGAACAAGGAGGCAGTGTGGTCGCGTGATGGTTGCAGACCAAGTCACGGTGGCTGGCGCGGCAGTGACGAATTGCAGAGTCCGCGCGCACCTGCCTTTCGTGCGGAAGAGGATAGGTGGCGAGTGGTCGCGAGCGTGGATACCGGTGGTGGTTGGAATCGCTGACGGCGGTCTCTAGCAGGCGGGACCTCGCGGCCATGAAAGGGATTGGTGCAGCCCCTGTTTGGAACGCATTGGAGCAGGAAGAGAAGACGTTGTGGACGTTGGTGTAGAAGCGCCTCACGCGAGGTGAATCAAACGACGGTATCGTCGCCAGCAGGGCTCGCGACGGTGGCCGGCGTTGAAGGGGGGGCGGGCGCGCGTCCCAAGGCCCGGAGCTGTGATGGTGGCGTCGAGAAGAAGAGGCTGCCATGTGAGGGGAATAAGCCTTAGCTTTGTTAGGGTTTTCTGAAAAGGAAAAAAAAGGGTGCTCCAGGCTTTGAATTACTACACGCACCCCCTCTTTTACCTCAACCACACCCTCCTCCTTTCTTTTCGTACACCCCCATTTTTAATTCCTGCACCTCCATTTTGTGTTTCCTTAACACACCCCTTTATTTATTGCACACACCCCACCTGTTACTTCATGCACCTCCCACATGTGATACTCCTGCACCCCCATGCCTTTGTCTATTGTTTTTGGGCTTGTTGTTGTATTTGCTTTGTGCACCCCACCAATTACTCGTGCACCCTTACTTTTTTGTTTCCCACTTTTATTCTTCTTAAATAATTTCATCCTTTTATAAATTTATTTATTTATTTATTTATTTATTTTAAAAAAGAAAAAAAAACATATTTGAAAATCATAAAAATTAAAATATAGAAAAATAAAAATGGTTCTCTTTCATTTTTATTGTGTCCCGCTCGCGTCGTGTGACACTTTCTTCCAAATAATTTGAAAATATCGAAAAATAGTTTTCTTTTTCTTTTAGTGTCTGTCCGATCGCTCGCATCGTATGGCACCTGTTTTCAAATGATTCAAAAACATCAAAAAATATATGAAATTTCAAAATATAAAAACATCAACGTTTTAAACAAAATATCTTTTTAAGAACTACGTGATCCTTGATTCTCCATTGTGAGATACGTAGGAGTAAGGTCAGTTCTTGTCAGGTTCACCTCTAAAAAAAATCAAATCTTTTTTTCTCAATTGTTTTTCAAATGTCTTTTTTTAAAGAACTAGGTAACCCTGATTTCTCATTTTTAATGAGAATACGTAGGACCAAGGTCAAATCCTTGTCGGGCCCAAAAAATTTTTTAAAAAAATGTTTTTTTTGTTTCTTTTTAATATTTTTGTCTTATTATTTTGGGGAAAATTAATATTTTGAAAACCACATCAACTTTGCATTTTTAATTAAAGGTACCGCCCTCGGGCGGGCGCGGTAGGGTGCTAACACCTTCCCTACGCGTAACCGACTCTCGAATCCAAAATATGGTTTTTTGCAGACTTGTCTTATCTTTATGGTTTTCCATAGTTTTCCAGAATAACTATGGTGGCGACTCCCAAATCTTTTTCTAAAAACCAGTTTTCTTTTTCGGTTCGCCTTCCCGTCGCGATTCTGGTTGCGACACCAAGCATACAATCTGACCAAAAGCATATAATTTCAATTCAGCTCCCCTAACCTGGATTGATTGCTCAACAATTGTGAATGCAGAACCCCTTGACTCAAAATCCTTTCTTGTTTCAAGCCTTGCACCTCAAAACTTAGTTCACCCTCTCAAACTCGTGCTCCTCTCCCAAGCAAATTCCAGCAATGCTAAAACCCTTCCCTTTACCTAATTTTTGGCTTTTATAGGTGCCTTTAAAATAGGTATTAAAAATAAAACGTGTTTTGGGCCTTTAATTTCTTTTTCAATATTACTTATTTGATAAATTATTCCCAGCCCCATTGGGGGCCCATTCTGCTAGGCTTTTCTTTACCCCTTCACATTCATATCACCACTATTAGTTAGCAAAAATAAAACTTATTATTTGCCCACCAAGGTTTGAACCCATGACCTTCCACTCATAAGGCCATATCACAACCACTATACCAAATCACATTTGATGATACTCACAAATCAACAATAGTTTACAATACCAATCACATACTCATACATATCCTAACAAAAAAACAATAACACATAATTGGTATACATAAGACTCGAACCCAAGTCCTCTCACACAATCAAAGTACTCTCAACCACTTGAGCTAGTACTTTTTCACATAATAATAAACAACAATTAATGCCACAAAGGCGCATTCTTCCCGCATTTATTAATTAATTAATTATTTAATTAATTAATTTTTCCCGGGTCTTACAGAAGCTATAACTCAAAGACTTTTAAAATGATTTGCTTGGTTCTTGCTTGAGATTGTGTTTTAAAATCTATTGGATTGGCGTTTATGTGCTATGGAGTTGATTTCATGTTTGTTTGATACTGTTTGTTGGCCTTGTGTGCGTGAGTGCAGATGGGGATTTGCTGTGCTCGCCTACACGAGTGATTTTTCGCCCAAACGAGAAGCTCTCGCCTAGGCGAGAATATGCAGAAGCTCGTCCCTGCACTCTGTCGCGAGTTGTCGCCTGAGCGAAGGCCTTCCACCTGAGTGAGAGTAACCTTACCTAAGCGAGATGGTTTAGCTTAAGCGAGAACTCGTGGATGCTCCAGTGATATTTGTTGGCAATCTCACCCAGGTGAGAACTTTTAGCTTGAGCGAGAGGCTCTTGTCACCTGAGCGAGAGCTCTTTAGCTTGAGCGAGATTGACAACATATTGATTTTGGATTATTTGGTTGCTTCCATGACTGATTGATTTACTCCTCAATGCTTAAAGTATGATACCATGTATGTTTTATGTGATGTAATGAGATTGAAATTGATGTTTTGGTATGAAATGAGACATGACTTGGTTGGTTGGCCGTACATTGGCATGAGATTATAAGGCTTGAGATGACATGTGGAATGTTGTTGGTAAGATAGTTTCATGGGAAACTCTTGGTGATGGTGTGGTTAGTGTATGCCTTGATATAGGAGATTTCTAGATAAAGGAAGGTATCCTGAACTCTGATAATCGTTCACACTCGTAGAGTAGAATGAATTATGTGGTGAGAATGGCAGGAGGTCCTAGTCTTGGGAGGTGTTTGAGCCTAAGACAGAATGGGATTAACCTTGTGTGTAATTGGGTGATAACCCCTTGTGTCGAGACTCTGTAGAGTTTAGAAACCAGCATAAGCGCATACTTCCTTTAGAATTCTATATCAAGCGCATAATCTGAATAATTGAGTTTGAGGGTCTTGCATTGCTTGCCTTCACATGCCTTATGTACTTACTAAAATGCTTATTTAAAAATTTGATTTTATCTCTAGCTTACCCTTTCTCCCTGTGTCTATGTTTCTATTCGGTTTTCTTTTTGTGATGATCACCAAATCCTTAATGTGAGTAGACGTGGTGACTCTTGGTGATCGTGATGTTGGCAGGGAAGGTGTTGTTTAGTTAGGCTTCTTGGATCCTTTATTGCTTATTGTTGAGCCTCTTTCCTTGTGTACTGTTATTTTGTAGTTTATTTGATCTGTGAGAAAATTTCCAATTTAATCTAATCTGTGTTTAGATTCTGTTCATGACATTATGTTGTGCCTTTGAGTTTCCATTCAAGTATAATTTGGGATAACTGTAAAAGGTTAATTCTGATATACTTTCTGTCGGTGCTGTATATTATACTATAAACATGCGTCGTTCTATTTATTAGAATTATTCTATTAAATTGGGACGTCAGTGCATGCAAGTGTAACAATGTTGAGGAAATCTAAACACTTATCAGAGTCTATCCATGCACTAATTAGACCAGTCTGTTCATACATTAGACCAGTCTGTTCATACACTTATTACATGAGTTTAGTGATACATATTACATGAGTCTATCCATGCACTAATTATACAACTATTTGGTGCATAAAACATGTCTTTCATGCATTAATTAAACAAGTCTAAGAATAAACATTAAGTGTGTTTCTACATATTTTAGCATAGTATATTCTTAGTATTCTTAGAGAGTTTACTCTATACTTTTTAAAATGTTATATCTTTTTTGTATTTTTACAAAATCTACATTTTACATATATATTGACTTTCAAAACATATGAATAATTTTTGAACTCATGGTTCAAAAATAGTTTATTTAAATATCATTTTTTCAAGTTTCCATTCATAAAAATGGAGATGCAAGGTATCGATCCCCATACCTCTCGCATGCTAAGCGAATGCTCTACCATCTAAGCTACATCCCCAACATTGAAGAAATGCACTTTAACTATTAAATCCAAAATTTATGTGTACTATTTTCTAAAATTTACGTGTAGTCTTTGGTACAACCAATTATCATGTAACATGATTAATAAAATGTAAATTTGTTTGGATTCTTTATCTAGAAGTACCAACTTCTTATGCATAAAAACTAAGGCTCACAACATGTAAATATGTAAGTCTCTGTACTAATACAAAATTTGGTTTCAAAGTCGATATTTAGTTTTTTTGTCTCATTTTCTTTAAGGTTAACCTATAACAATCACATACTACATAAATTTAAGGTTAAATATCTTTTTGGTCCCAATTTTCGTCAAGTTTTGTTAAATAAGTTCTAATTTTGGTTTTTTGTTCAAATAGGTCACAATTTTCGTCAATTTTGTTCAATTAGGTCCTTTTTTGATAACAATGTTTAAGTCATTAATGACCATGAACTGTGACTGCCACATGTCACTTTGTGATTTTTTTTGATTTTTTTGATTTTTTTTTAAAATTTTTTTAAATGTCAACATGTCAACCTAGCAGTGTGCCACATGTAAGTCAATGGTTTATATTCAATTTGGTCCCTATATGTATTATTTTTGTTCAATTTAGTCCCAATTTTAGTTAACATGAACCAATTTGAAACCAAATTTAATTTTTATATTAAAATTCACATTTTTTATTAATTATTTTTATATAATATATTAAAATTCACATCATTATAACTTTGATATAAAAATTAAATTTGGTCACATCTTCGATAGGGACAAAATTAGTCAATTTTAAACAAAATTGGGACTAAATTGAAAAAAAGTAACAAATATAGAGACCAAATTGAGTATAAAACATTGACTTTGACACGTGACACACTACTGGATTGACACGTGAACATTTTAATTTTTTTTAAAAAAAATTTAAAATAAAAAATTTAAAAAAAATTTAAAAATAAAAAAACCATGAAGTGACACGTGGCAGTCACTGTTCATGGCCGTTAATGATTTAAACGATGTTAGCAAAAAAGGATCTAATTGAACAAAATTGACGAAAATTGGGACCTATTTGAACACAAAACCAAAATTAGGACTTATTTGACAAAACTTGACGAAAATTGGTATCAAAAAGATATTTTAACCTAAATTTAAAGCTAAGGAATAAGGACCACGAACACAATATATATATATATATATATATATATATATATATATATATATATATATATATATATCAAAATCATTGTTGTTCATTGTACTGACATACATAATATAGATGTACTTCATTGTAATGAACCAAAATAACTATATCTTTATTTCCATTACATAGATAAATATGCTTAGGTCCTTATCTACACCAAGTCAGAATATAATTCCTTCCTTTAATTTGTTTTGATTGCAAAAATATTTCCATCCACAACTTAAAAAGCATTCTTTGTTATTTCTTCGAGACCTTCTAATTGTACAAGGCCAACAATCACCTTCAGCATTGACCAATAAATGGCGTGTCCTCTTTTCAGTATAAGAAAATGTCTTATTAGTTACTAATTTTAGTGAGTAAAAGTTATTAGTCACTATAGTGACCAATTTAGATACCATTTTACAAAATTAAAATTTATTGGTTACTAAAATAGTCACTAATATAAATAAAAAATTATAATTGGTCACTAAATTTGTCACTAATTAGTTAGAGACCAATTTAGTAACTAAGTTATTTTGGTAGCCAAAACTTAGGTAGCTAAATTTTAGTGACCAATTTTCTTTGGTAGCCAAAACTATGGTAGCTAATTTTAAAAACCAATTTAGTGACCAATTATAATTTTTTATTCATAATAGTAACTATTTTAGCAACTAATAATTTTTTTACTTTGTAAACTTGTATCTAAATTAGTAATTATAGTAACTAACAATTTTTGGTCACTAAAATTGGTTACTAATGAAGCATTTTCTTGTAGTGTTTTAACCAAAGCTTTTGCAGCAAAGTCGAATTTCAAATACTAAACAAAGTGAGAATTTCGTTATAATTATAACACATGAAACAATATTACATACTAATATCCAAGTTTAAGAGTTAGATACCTGTGAAAAGGATTCAACATCATTTGGAGGGTCATATCCTCCAAGATTTGAATCATCATTAGTACTAGTAATCAATTGGAGAGAATATTCAATCTCAATTCCTTTAGAAGAAAAAACCTTAAATAAAAAGGTGTTTTTGTAAACATAATTCATATGTATGATTTTGTTTTCCTTCAAACTATAGTATTGGCACATCTCTAAGATCCATTTATATAAGATCAAATCTTTATTGTCCGACTTATATCATGTTTCTTCTAACAAGGATCAATAAGGTGAACCATGTCAAAGGTCTATTCATGTCCCTAAAGTAGTAGAAAAGAGTTGTCCAAGCAGATGGAATTTTGCAACCATGTTAAAAAATTGCATGAAATCAAGATAAATTTAATACACCAAAGACAATATTATGAACTTTAAAATAGTACTTCAAAGACCAATAGATCGTTTAAAACAAGTGAAAAACCTCGAAGAAAATAATGGTTGTTGCATAATAGGAATCATCAGGGATGTGGGATACTCTATTTCATCCATAAAGAAACTAAGAATCCTAAATTGAAAGTAGCAGTGTCCACAATATAGGATGACTAACCAGTACAATTCATCCAACTTATAATAATTTGCAAGTTAACAGGCTATACGAACTGTTTGGGTTTGGGTCAAAGAGTCTTCAAATTCAACCATAATATAATTCCTTCATAGATCCCAAAAATAGTTTGGACCCATTAGCATGTGCTATATACCTAGTAAAGAAAGAAAGTTTCTTCAACCTAAACAAACTGTTACACAATAATCACAAAATGGAACCAAGTCATGTTTATGATTTATTTTTATAAACAATAAGAATTATTTTTATCATGTAACCATGTATTGACCAAATAACATATTACAAATCTTGGAGAGCATACTTTAAACTCAATTCATCTAATAAATTTAAAATGTAGTTTTTTCCTTTGGGTATGCTTTACAAGTAACCGATTTTGGAAAAATTAGAGTCTTTGGGATAAAGAGTAATAAAGTAATCAATTGTTGTAAAAAAAAATACAATCTTTAGGCATTTCAAGTTGTATGATAACATGAGTTTTAAAATGTAAATGTATATGGTCTAAAAGTTGGACATGTCATGAAAGATTTCATTTTTACAACAAATTTAACAATAAGAGGTAAGGGAAAAAGAATTATTTGTCAGATATGACGAATGAAAAGTAATGTTAGAGAAATATGATAACATAACTTGAAAACTTACCCAGTTCGGAGATACCAAGGTCATTGAACTCTAGAACCAATTTTTGAAGAAATAACGTTTTGCAAAAGCCTTGTCGTTGCCCTCAAATATCTTCATTGTAGAAGTAGGATTGTGAAGTTCAAAAGATATTTACAAAAAGTGAAAAGTTAATATTACTCTGAACCAACGTCAACAATTATCAAAATAGAAGGTTCTACATTAACATTAATTATTTTTATATTAATTATAATGACACAAGTAAATTATAATAAATAAAATGTTAAATAACGGATGTAGACATTTCGAGGAAGTACATTTGAGAATAATTGATGTTGACATTTGATGAAGTACACTTGAGATTAACTTTTAGAAATTCAGTTCAACTAATTTGCATTAAAATAATACAACTTTACCCAACAATAAAATGAAAAAAGGAAAATATTATCAAAATGTCCAACCTTGAAAGATTGTAAAAGGAAAAGTTACAGAACATAACCGATAAAATTATTTCATTAACTATTCCTTCATTGTTGATCTAAAGAAGTTCAAGTTGTACTCATGCTATAATATCAATCATTTATACAATAAAGGATTTAATAAAATAAAATGATTGAATAGATTTCATTTTTTTTCACATTATACACTACATATAATGAAAAGTCCATTTAAGAAGTTTTTGTTTCAAACTCCAAAAATGGGAAGCAGTAAAACAAAGAACAAACTCTACATATCAACAATTTAAAGGAAAAAGAAGGTACATGTCAAGTAAATGAAGTTGGAGGTATAATAAAAAAATTTGCCTCAATACACCATGGATTACTACTTCATTAAACCTGAATTTAAAAGCTCTACACCTGCAAGCTTGGGTGGCTGAAGAAGAGTTGTTCTCGCAGGGAAAGATGATTTACCCAGGGAATCCCTAAGTAAAGATGCTGAAGTCCAAGGTGTCAAAATAACACGAGATAGCAAAAAATCTTTTCAACAACCAGGTCCAACACCTTCGATGGATTTTCAGTAAAAATTGGATACTATATTTAATGTTTTGTTTTCTCTAGAACATTCTCCATGTCTTTCTTTTATTATGGGATTGAATGTAAAAATTTAACCGCACTCATCTATATTATTATTGTCTTTTAAATGTGCTTTTACTATAAAAGATTAATATGGAATGTGAATGTGTACTATGTTTTTGTTTCAATAACAATATTTATTCTTAAAATGGCCAAATATGAGTGATCAGAACATGGAATTGAATGCAGCTTACGAAATGCAAGACTGAAAACAAAGTTGATGTTCATACACTAATTAGACAAATTTAGCAATACGTATTAGACGAGTCTCAACTTACAATGATTAGACGAATCTAAATTTGCACATTATATAAGTGTGTCCATATACTTATGAGACAAGTCTAGCGATACATATTAGAGGAGTTTGTAGAGGCACTAATTAGACGTGTCTAGAAATACATATCATACAAGACTTCCCATACACTTATTAGACGAGTATGGAAAAAATATTACATAAGTCTAACAATCTACATTAGGCAATATTACAAATATACTAATTAGAAGAATATAACAACAACATATTAGACAAGTTATGGATAAATTAATCAAAGCAATCTAGCAGTACACATTAGACAAGTCATTCATATATTCATTAGATGAGTCTAACAATATAAATTAGACAAGTTTTTTCATACACAAATATGAAGACTTTATTAATACACATTAGACAAGTATTTCCATTCAATAATTATATGCATCTTGCAATATACATTAGACGAGTTTGTTCATACACTTATGACACGAGTTTAGTAATACATATTACATGAGTCTATCCATGCACTAATTATACAACTATTTGGTGCATAAAATATAAAACATGTCTTTCATGCATTAATTAAACGAGTCTAAGAATAAGCATTAAGTGAGTTTCTACATATTTTAGCATAGTATATTCTTATTCTTAGAGAGTTTGCTCTATACTTTTTAAAATTTTATATCTTTTTTGTATTTTTACAAAATTTACTTTTTACATATATATTGACTTTCTAAACTTATGAATAATTTTTGAACTGTGCATAAACATATGAATAATTTTTGAATTTATTTATATATCATTTTTTCAAGTTTCCATTCACAAAAATGGAGATGCGGGGTATCGATCCCCGTACCTCTCGCATGCTAAGCGAGCGCTCTACCATCTGAGCTACATCCCCAATGTTGAAGAAATGCACTTTAACTATTAAATCTAAAATTTATGTGTAATATTTTCAACATAGTGAATGCAATTGTTTGAGAATGTATCTTTTTATACTTATTTAAGGATATGATTGTTTTTTCTATTTAATTGATTTTTTATAATTCTTAAATAAAGTTAAAGTGATTCTATTTGTTAATGGTGTTCAATTGGTTAACGGGAGAATAAAATCAAGACACACTTGTCAATTGATGATTGAAATTTGAGGGAGTGCAATTTTACGGTTTGACGATTGGGCTTGTGGTGGTGAAATTGTGGTTCTCAGTTTATCCAATTTGATTTTGTGTTTCATTCAGTATTATAGGTGAGTGGGAGATTTTATTCTCTGAATTTGAATTTTGATTTTGGTTGTTTTGCTTTTTTAGTTTATTTTGGGATTAAAATATTATTTTGTTGTTGTTTTAGGTTTTTCCATATATTTGATTGTGTAATTTTTTATACACTTTGTCAAATGTTTACGCACCATGTGGAAATGTTTGTAATGTATGGTCGCTCAATTAGTTTTAGTGTTTGTATGTGTACTGTATGGGTCAATCAGATAGTGTCGACCGATCAAATCAATAAGAGTCGATCGAGGAGACTACTTCCAAGAAGGCTTCCACCAGCTCACAAACTCAAGGCTCACAACAAGGAAATATGGTTGTTCTTCCTTCATCCTTTTTTGGTAGTAGAAGATTTGTAACGTCTTAGCCGGAAATTACTTATTTAAAATGAAAACAACTAAATATAATAATAGAAAACCTCATTTATTCTTAAATTTATTTCCAAAACGCGGGAAAATTTAAAACATTTATTTCAATGCGGCGTTCAAATATTACAATTATAAAGTATTTGTAAAGCCAATACAAAATATTCCATAAAACTTCCAAGAAGAAAACTAGTAAAATTCCCATAGTCGTTCTCTACTCCGTCTCTAAGCATCCACACGTTCACCTGCATCAACCTTTGCTCCCATGTAACAAGTTACATGATCATCGCCAAACACACACAGATAGGGTGAGCTCAAATAAAAAAAAACAAATACAACATGACATAATTAAAGCATCTTAAAACTATAACCCGTGTTAGAAATTTCCCATTCATCAGTTCCTCAACTTTCAAACCTTACGTTAGATGCCTCTTGATTCTACACCCTTTGGTAAGTACACTGGTCGATATTTGCTGTATGAGTATCTACTCGCCCCTCCGACTACAGGCCACCACTTAATAGTCCACACGCGGGAATAAATTGCCACGGCCGCAATCCGCGACACCAAGTGGAGTTCTCCAAAATGAACCGAAGTCCGTAGTTATCCCAGACTACCAAACCCAATCAGTTGCATTGAAGAGGGCAATCATTCAGAACCTCATCGTAAGAGTCATGATCTAGCACACTCCACTGGACTTCCTAAACCACAGGGGTACAACCTCGAGGGGCCACGTGTTACCCTAATACAAGTTACACTCGTAACTGGGCCCCCAGCCAAAGCATCACATCATGAACTTCATCCAAAGTTGTGTAGAAATCCTCCTCGCACTCCAACTCTGCACCCAAAACCTTCTAGCGAACCTCTTGCATCGCTAGGCGGAACTTGGTTCCAGACCGCTTGGTGCACCTCTCGCGCCGCCAGGCGCTAGGCGCCATTCAGGCTTTCTGCTACACCTCTTCCACCTAGCAGAAACAAAACTGCCGCTAGCGCCACGCGCGTATAGTGGCCACTGCCACTGTTTTAGGTAGTTGTCGCCTGGCAGCGCGGGCGAGCCGGCAGACGCCATACCAGTTGTAAGACCCGTTAAAATTAATAAATTAATATATGTTGGTTGTGGGAGCCTTTATGACATTTAATTCTGACCTGTAGGACGTGGACAAGTACTAGCTCAAAAGGTTGAGAGTACTTGATTGTGTGAAAGGACTTGGGTTCAAGTCCTATGTATGCCATTTGTGTGTTATTTAATTTATTATTATTTTTGACAATATGCTTGACCATGTTGAGTGATAATATAATCATAGAATTATATTAATCATCATAAAACATGATTTGGTTGAATGGTTGTGCATGGATTTAACATTGGCATGGTTATGGGTTGGTAGTTTACAAATTAACTTTCTTTTTGCTAAAATTAGTTTTGGCATGAAGGTGAAAGGGCAAAGAAACCCTAGCTAACAAAAGAGCAGCCAAGAGGGGCTGAAAAACAACTCCATAATGGCCCTTGAATAATAATTAACCTCACCATTAAACTTATTTTTCCTTTTGACTAATTAACCCTCATTAAGACCTAAATAAAAGGCCAATTGGAGGTGAGAAAAAGTGTTTGCTTAGTCTATCATTGTACTGCACAATAGGGAGAGAAATTCTGGAGTGAAACGTGAGTTTTGAGTGACGCATAGGAGCTGATTTGAGAAGGAATCAAAAGGAGAACATTGGTGCTAAAGGGAATACTCATAATTCAAACTCTAAGCAAAGGAATTGCAGGTTAGGGGAGCTATAACTCGTTAGTCTCACATTTTAAGTTTAATTGCTTTATGAATGACATGTCTATGTATGAACAATGTTTGTCCCGTTTGAAATTCTGGGTTTCTGGAAATTTTCTAGAAATTGCCTGACAAGCATTCAAAGTCGCCAGGCAACTCATACTATTTTTGTGCATTTTCTAGGTTTCTACGAGGAACTGCCTGACGGTGAGCTAGGTGTCGCCAGGAGACCTATCACCTATTGGTCTTTAAATTATTTTGGAAAGATTGATAACGGATGTGCTGAGGATACAAATTATTATAATTAGAAGTTGGATTGCGTGAGAATTGATAGGAATCCATATGCAAGAGGAACACTGGGAAAAGTTGAGGTTCACAGGTGAAAAAAGGGGGCTTCTGGGTTCTTGGTACAGTAGGAATTGCCTGGTGGCACTTGAATTGCCGCCAAGCGCTATACCAGATTAGTGGCAAGAGAGTGTTTGATGTATAAGGGAGTTTGGAAAGTGTAGCTTAGGTTTTGTGAGTATTAAATAAAAAATTTGGATATGCTAGAAGAAGTCTATGAGTATAGGAAATGAGTGAGAGGAGGTTATATATGAGCAATAAGCTATAAATTGTTTTGGTTAGGTTTGGACACTATGATAGTAGAATTCTGATTAATAAAACCATAAGTTGGTTTGGTGGGAAGGCAATTTGAAATGTTAGAGTGGTAAGATTATGTGGAATTGTTCTAGTTGAAATTGTAGTGTAAATATTGTTAAGATATGATAGTTATGCTATCCAAAAGTGGTAGGGACTTAGGTACCATTTGGAATATCAAATATGAATTTAACAGTGGTATCTAGTGAACTGGCAATGTTGAACTTGAACAAGTTCCATTATTGGAAATCTTGGGTTAGGAATCTAATGATATTATATAAATTAGTAGCAAGATTAAATCAGCTCGAAGTTGTTTAAATTAACTTGGTAAAGTTCACATGGGGTGTTTGATGCCTATTGAGAGTGTGCCATCAGATCTGGAGGGCCTAAACCTGTACATGTCGTTGTACTAGTGCAGCGCTTGGCTGCAGAATGGGACCTGCTAGGCGACAACTGCAGTTTTAGAAAGCAACAGAGGTCGTGGCGCTTGGCGACGATGGTCGATCCGCCAGGCGGTAATTGAAGGACAATGGCATCAAAGGCGCGAGGCGCCTGGCGGTACGCGTCCCCCGCCAAATGGTCTTGAAGTTTGATGCGCCTCGCGCCCAAGACACCACGTCAGGCGATACTGTGAAGCAAATGTGTTTGCTTGCTTTGAGGTGCGTGATCTATAAGGCTTCTAGGATATCTTAAAGGTCGTCTTGCTAGTCTTCCTTGAGTTGTAGCTCAGAACGTATCCTTTGAGTTCTGGCTCGGGATAGGGGTTAAGCACGTGGTATTCCTTGAGTTGTGGCTCGAAATAGCATCTTTTGAGTTGTGGCTCGGGATGGATGAACACGAGTGTCGCAACCGAAATCGCAACAGGACGCCGAACCAAAAACTAAATTTTGTAAAGACAGAGTTTGGAGTCGCCACCATAGTTATTATAGAAAACTATGGAAAACCATAACAAGAGAAAGGTCTGCAAAAAAATAGATTTTGGGTCCAGGAGTCGGTTACGTGGGGAAGGTATTAGCACCCCGACAACTCTTGTCATAAGACGATGCCTTTAATTAAATGTGCAAAATTTATGTGGTATTTTCAAAATATTTAATTTTTGCCAAAGATATTAATAAAAGAATGTACAAAAAAAAAACAACAAAACTATTTTTTGGGCCCGATGAAGATTAATTATCGCTCCTACGTATCTCCATGTGAATGGAGAATCAAGGTTACGTAGTTCTTTATGAAAAACTATTTGAGAACCTTTTTTATTTGATTTTTTTTTTTGTAATTTTGAAAACTTTTTTATTTAAATTTTTACTATTTGGAATTATTTTAGAATTGGTGTTAGACAAACACTATAGAAATGAGAAAAACTATTTTTTTAGGAAAAAAAAGTATAATATTAAAACAAATATAGTGAAAATTTTGGAATGAATAAATGAAAAAAATTTGGCACTGACATACCTCACAAACTTTCCGGTTCCTCCTCTTTTTTATCAATCTCCTTATTTTGTTCCCTACATTATAACTATCTTCTTATTTTCCCTACCTCCTCCAATATGTTTATATTTTTTTTTTTTGAAAGAGAGATAAAAAAGGAGGGGTGTATGTGAGAGTGATGATGGGAAAGAATTAGAGAAGTGTAGAAAATTTCTTTTTTTTCGGTCTTTTTCATATGACAGACTATGTATTAATATTCACATATTGCAATCTCAATGCAATTCTAGCCTTAATTGTAATGAACAATGTAAGGAAAGAATTGGTCATGATAGCAGTACATTATAAGGATCAACTCATAGCAAATCAAAGCACAAAATCAATCAAGATCAGTAATATTAATTCTAATTATATGAAGAGATATTACTTTTAATTATTAAAATCATATCACTAATTTCTCTATCAGAACAAAGGTGGTAGAAGATATGTTGAGTTGTTGGACTCATGAAGAGGAGTGTGATAACAAAATAGGCTCTTCCTTTTTTTTTTCCTTTTTTTTTCTTTTTTTCTTCTCTCTTTTTTTCTTTTTTTTTCTAAAATTAAAGTATGAAAATCTTTGAAGAAAATTTTGTTTCAAATTTTTTTTATTTTTCATTAACTTAAAAACGTTTTTTTAA
>Ga0209589_1006793_pt1 | contig 18775 bp, 7 predicted proteins | sample CowpeawhiteBW_FD_187525 | JGI IMG/M metagenome (GOLD analysis project Ga0209589, IMG submission 187525) | Root nodule microbial communities of legume samples collected from California USA - Cow pea white BW (SPAdes) (version 2) | ecosystem: Host-associated > Plants > Roots > Nodule | place: USA...
AGCAGTTAAAAATTTTCAAATTTTGTGAACAGCGCGAATTCGTAAATTTTTTTAAGCTATATGCCTCGGTTAGTATAACAACCGAGGCATAAAAGGTGCCTTTAATTACAAAAATGCCACCGCATGTTTATATGCAGCGGGTACGCAGGAACCAAGGCATATACTGCGATGTAAAAACTCTAAAATGCACTAGTGCGAAGACCACACCTCAAACACTGAGCCATAATTTTGTTCCATTCCATATGCAAAACCCTAATTTTGGTGATCGCTCCCTTTTCTAGAAAGTATAAAGAAAAACGATTCTTTTTTATGAGCTAGGTTTACTGATGGAGGTCGTACCCAACCAAATTCAATAGAAATATAGTACTTAGGAGTTAACCCAAGGTCATCTCTCAGTGACCGTTATTTTCAATCAAAGATTTCCAGATATAATTCAACACGAGGGGGTTGGTAGATTAATAACAAAAATTCAAATTGTAATCCTAGATTAATAAAACAATAATGAAAAAAATATTGATTCCTTGATTCAACTGAAATTCCACCAATCACAAATAACACAATTAATTGTTCTATCCAATTTTCTCTCATGAAACTCGAAATTTATCCACTAAGAGATAATTAATATGAGTTCAATTTGCCATTAAGCAAAGTATACTTTAAGCAACTAACACTCGCAGATTAAACATTTGTAAACAACTCATACCTATTAAGCATGAATATAAGTTGATTTAGGTGCATAAACATGAATTTGAGATTAAGCATACATCAATTTCGTGTTTTACCATGAAAATGCAACTTGAAGAAGGGCAAACCAGAACAAAATTTGAAAAAAAAAAACAACTTCATGGTTCCATTTCAGTTTCTTCAAGGAATCAATACAAAGAGCTTAGCTAACAAGGAATTCGAAATACAACTCAAATAGACATGAAATTGCATTATAAGAGTAAGGAAAAAGGGAAAAAATGCAATTCAGAATGAATGGGACGAAAACCCTAAATTGGGTGGTGCTCCAATGGTCACAAAAATCATAAAAATGAAAATCCCCAAGTGGGTGCTCTCCTAAAACATCAAATCATAATAGGGGAGAAGATGGAGTCTAAAACCCTCCTAAAACCCTAAGAAAATGTGGTCCTCTCAAATTCGCCACTCTTGGCCCAAATGCTGGCCCAATGACGTGGACAGGTTAATTGACATGGCTCAAATGTGACAACGATGTGGGAATGACGTGGAAACTCTATCTTCACCTTATGATTAGCATCCAAGCTCCAAAATTGTTGAATAAAATACCAAAAAATAAATAGAAACAAAAATTAGACCAATTAATGTCAAATTAATCAAAATTCGGAATAATGGCACAATGAAGCCTAATTGATGAAAATGCACAAAAGATAGACAATTAAGCACTAAACATCCATAAATAGGAGCACAAAAAGCAATGGAATAGGGAAAAATAATGACTCATCATTTACCCAATTTCTCCAATATAAATAAAGATTGAATTTAAATAAGGGAAACAATATTATTTTTTCTGGTACATTGAGTTTCTATATTTATAGTTTATATATATTCATGTAAGTGTTTGTCTTGCTAGCGTGATATTCCAGTGCAATTGCAACAAGCCATTCTTTCTTTTTGTGTTAAAACATAGTAGTCTTGATGGGATGTGATATTATGTAGGGGGCATCTTGTTTTCTTTCCTTTTCCCTTTTGCTGCCATATGTCAGGTTCTTCTCTTTTGAAAGAGAAATCATGAAACCACCACATTTTCGGGTAAGGCCGGAATGGGAATATCATGTCACATCACTTCAAGTTTTTTTTCTTTTGTTTCTTTGGGTAGTCAAGAGTAGTTTTTGGATTTAAGATGATTAATCCCTCACATTTTAGGTGCATCCATTGGGTAATAGTCATAGTTATGCTATTTTTTGTTCCTTTTTAGTGCATCCGCATGTTGTTTGTGTTAGATTTCACAATAAACCTAAATGAATTAGTCGTTGGAGTCTTAATAGTAGTTAATGAGTTAATCGTTATGGGTAGTTAATGTGGAAAGTGAGTGTACTAGCCGTTTATAGCCATTATGAGTACAACAGATAAAAAAATTAGTCTATAAATTGTAATATGAATTTTATGAATGAACAATAACAATGAGAGGTGAATCAAGTTTTTTCACAAGAGTAGAGAGTTGTTGTATATAGTTTGTTCAGTCAAAGTGTCTTCAGTCCAGCCACATGTTTAACTCTAATAGCCTTTCTTTTCATCACTATGGTAGCCAGATTTCCTCGTCCATGCAACTATTCTCTTTTGTTGTCTTTATGCAATTGTTTTGTTTGAGGTGCTAAGATGTAATGTTAAGATGATGGGTTTTAGTAGCCTAGGAGGCATCGACACGTAACCGCGAATGTTTCAGCAACTAAGGATGCCCACTAGGTTGCGTTTGATACCCAAATCTTGGTGCAACTAATTATAATCTTTCAAGTGACTTTAGAATCAAGGTTGACCCTTTCGCTTGCGCGAGGTAGTGGAAAGGGGTCACCTTCACCTATGTGAAGTAGTGGAAAATGATGGATTCAAGTGTTGTGCTCTCACCCATGTGCACAGCAGTGGAGAGGGGAAGATGATTCACCTTAGCTCTAGCTCGTTGCTGAGTATAGTGCTTTGTGTGTGATTCACAGAAGTTTTTACTCGTAAATCCTTGAGAACAAGGGGAGACAATTTCTTGTCGTGAGGGCAGGACGACTCGAATGAGAGGATTCTAGGAAACATGATCATGTGGTATGAAACCAGTGATCGGTCAACCAGTGTGTGATCGTGATATCATGGATGAATATTTTTCCTTGGCATGATGTGATGCTTAATATTAATTATACTCATTAACATAAAAAAGGCTTTTTATGTCTGTTTTTTAGGTTTTTTATGTTTATGGTAGGTTAGACGTAATATCAGGAGACGTAAATTTACATTTGTTGCATTTATGATTGACGTAAATTTATGTTTGTTACAAAAGTAACAAACATAAAAAAAAAAAATTAATTTTTTTTCAAATCTACATCAAATTTTTTCGTCTTCTTCTCCTTCGCTTCTTTCTTTTTCTCCTTCTCCCTATTCTCCTTTTTCTTGTTCTTATTCTTTCTCTCCTTCTTCTTCTTGACATTATAATGTAAAATTACACAAAATAGCACATATAATATAAACCAAATTTTATGAGAGAAAACACTGAAGAAAAATGCAAAAAACAAGCTTTTGGTATGGAGAAACACCATTGTGGTTCGTGTCGTCGCTGTAGTTGCGTGAAAATACTTTTGTGGTCGCTTTTCTTGGAAGGAGACCCATCATTGCGTCGCCATTGCAGTTGGAGTAAACACCGTTTTCGTCGTCGCATACCACCGTCCTTCGCCGCCTTGGCACAAAATGGGAGGGTTACAACGTTTTGGGAAACAAAAGTAGAGAACCACATAAGTGGAGGCACAAAAAAATGGAATCAAAGCAAAAACAAACCTTTGAAATTGCTTGATAATGTCGTCCCTTGCGTGCACCACGAAAACCAGAAAAAATGAACCCTTTCGCGTAATCGAAGCCACTGGAGAGAAGAAGACATGAAATATAAATTTTAATGTTTACGTCTGATTCCCTATGGTTAAACATAAATTTACATCTGACTTCATCAAGCCCGACGTAAATTTATGTCTCACTTCACCAGTTAGATGTAAATTTACGTCTGACTTCACCCAATCAAACATAAATTTACGTTTAACCTTAAGGCGTCAAACGTAAATTTACATGCGACCTTATGCAATCAGACGTAAAATGCGATATTTACGTCTGACCTTAGGGGCTAAACATAAAAATTTGATCACTTATTTACAAGTTTGCCACCAGTCATTTTTAATGTCTGATTCCTCTGCACCAGACTAAAATCGTAGACGTTAATTGTCTATTTTGTGTTAGTGACTGTCTCATTTGCTAAAATCTGTTATATATTATTGTTTGATCGTATAATGTTTGTGTTATACGGGACTATGTGATAATGCAGATGTTTCTGGCATGGAGTAGACCACGACACCCGACAAGCTCTGCTGATGAGATCGCTCAGGCCATCCATTGTTTGGTAGATGCGATGCATTCCAAGCAGTTGCAAGCAATGCAAGTACCATTAGATCACACAAGTATATGAACGACTTCATGGCCACAACCCGTCGAACTTTAGCAGGAAAGCAACTACAAATGAGGCTAACGCATGGATTCCAGGGAATTAGAAGATCTTTTGGCTGCTAGCGTGTACATAGGGACAAAAATTGGAGCACGCTACCATTTTCCTTACCCTAGGAAGAAAGAAGAAGCTAGTGTATTATGTTAACATAGGTTGACGAATAAAGTGAGTGTGAGTATCTCACCCTAAAAATGACAAAAGGAAAAAAAGTGTTGATGAAAGACATTTGAAATGAAAAATAATATCTTTCTCAAAAAGAGCAACAAAGGATAAAAGAAAAAGTGCTTTTTTTTTTGGAATTATGCTCCATTATTATTTTTATATTTATTTCAAAAACTCACCAATCCTAGAAATTTTCCCGCCTTTGCTTTGTCTCCATTATAACTTCTGTAAAGTTCTCATAATCTTTGAATGCATGTTTTCTTATTTGTGAGTATTAGAGTCTTGTTAAGTATTAGGAATGTTTACTTGCATGAGTAATTTGAGTGAAAACACAAGTCAAAACACAAGTCAAAACACTTGCGAATCTTGAAGAGAAATTATACATTCTAAACTTGAGTGATCTCTTTCGTATTTGATTTACTTATAAATTCAAAAGATTAACTCATGTGCGAAAAAAATAGAATTTTTCATTTGTATGTTCATGATAACTTGATGTCTAGAAGATTGATTGATTTTTAGTGATGTTCATTCCTTTGATCCGGTGTAAATATGAAATAAAATAGCTTAGAACAAAGTTTTGAAATTACTTAATTTTGCCTAGCAGTTTAAAAGGATAAGTGTGGGGGTGTGATTTTGGGTATTTAATTGAATTTTTGCACTTAAGGATTGATTTAATCAAGATTTGTGATAATTGAGCTTATTGAGTTCGTGAGATAAAATGACTTAAAAAGTTATTTTAATTGCATAAAATATTATTGGATATTCTAACGTTTGTTGATGCAATTAAAATTTAATTTGGATCATTAAAAGTGTGGAATTCAAATGTTATAAGTCATTAGTTAAGTGCAAAATCAGTAAATTAAGGATAAAAATAATCCAAGAGTTAAATGCATCCTTAGTTTTTACTTATACACCATAATTTTTAAAAAGCCCAGTAAAAACCTACTTCTACACCTCCTCTCTTTATCTATTTTCACTCTTCCTACTACTTAAATCCAACTCAACCAAATCATACCATGTGGTAATTCTTCACTAGGTAAACTTCCCAACCAAAACACATAATGTCGTATATCCACCACTAAACATTAACAAACTGCCACGTCATTATTTTCAACTTCTCCCAAATCAGAAACAATTCTCCACCATCCCAACCCTAGGTTTTTTCCGCTACCTTCACCTTCCTGCCACCACGACACCGGTGTTCCACCATTGCAACCTCCATAGTTCCGCCATCACCTCCATTGCAACGCACCAGAAATGCGAAACCTGCAAACCATGCTGTCAACACTCATCGGATCCGCCACTACAAAGCGAAGCGCGCAACTCCACTGTGCGCATCAACCCTGAAATTGTAGACCACCATTCGATGTTTTCCATCGAGCTACGTCGTTGTTAAACAACTGTAGACATCCATCATGAACACAAGGAGATCCACTGCACCTGTTCGCGCCATCATTGTTGGACTTCGCTTGAACGAGCAACCACAAAATCAACCTTGCACCGTTAGCAAATCGCAAGCCGCCATACGAAGTGAACCAAAAGCGCCAACCATGGAGATGGAAACGACAACAACCCCAACGAAACCCCAATTTGGGAGGGAGAAAGAGACGCCAAATCTAGTCAAACATTCAAAAGTTTGTCAAACCTATAAGGGTTTAACTGGAATTTTGGAAAAAATTTAAGTGTTGTAATTATTTAGATGTTTTTAGATAATTAATCAGATAATATATCAACTGAGAATATCTTTCAGATATTTTTAAAACTCATAAAATTTGTTAATTATTTGAAAGATATTATATCAACAAATAAAATATTTCAGTAACAGAAAAGGTAAAGTCCAAGTTCATTCAAGCATATATAAAAAGACCTAACTAGTAGAGCATGAGGACAATACTTAGCAATTCTTTGGTTTTTGTAGCTATCATCCACTACATCTCTCGTTTTTTCCATTCCTTTTTTTTTGTCATTCATGATTTATGATGTTTCCATCCAATCCATGGAGGGCTAAGCTTTTAAGCTTGGTTCCAATGTAATTTCATTATGGATTATGAGGTCAAATTAAAATAATTTCTTGTTCTTTTGATTATTGTTCTAGCTTTCATTTATCTATGTCCTTTACTTCTTAATCGAATAGAAAATAATTATTTTAAATCTACATGCATGCTAATCATATGAGTTGAAGGGTTTTTAAATTAAAATAAGACTTTACTTTGATTTCATTTAGAAACTTTCACGTGATTAAATAAGTTTTTATCAATAATTGATATTTTACTTTGATTAATTAAGTTTTGAATTTGGTGAGGAAACATTTGTAAATCTACAACAATAATTAATTTAACAATAATCTTTAGATAACCGATGATAAATATATTTTGAAAGCAATGGAATTAGCCTGTTTTACTATAATTGTTTCAAATTCTTTTATTAATTTATTGTCACATTTATTATTAAATTCTTCTATATATCTTTGCATATCAAACCCCCATTTTTTTCTACTTTCAATTCCATTAGGATAGATTTTGATAAGAATCAAATATTGAAAATCAATTCCGTGTTCGTTGGGAGACGACTCACGGTTGGCTTAACCCTATCTAGTTTGACACTACTAACTTGGCAATACTGAAGTTTAGTAGTATTAATTTGATCGTGTCAATGACAACGTTATCAGTTAGTCAAATAAATAATATTGGGAAAAGATAAAAAGATATAAAACAATTTTAAAGAAAATAGATTGATTTCACTTCTTTTTCAAAATAGATTCATCATTAGTTATCTAAAGATTATTGTTGAATATATTATTATTATAGATTTGCAAATTAATAATCAACATAAAGTCTCAATTAATTTGTTGGCGTTCTCACTTTTAACCAAAGTATTGTCTCAATTAAAAGTGAGAACTTTTAGATTATCAACAATAAATTCAACCAAAGTACAACTTCAATCAAATTTTGCAAAGCCTAATCATGTTTATTCTTTTATCTCCTCACTAAATAAAAAGCTTAATTAATCAAAGTATAATCTTGACTAATCTTAGTTAGAATAAATACCTTTAACCAAAGTAAAGTCTCAATTCTTGGTAAAAACTCATTTAATCACATGAAAGTTTCTAAATAAAATCAAAGTAAAGTCTCAATTAAATTTAAAAACCATTGGTCTCATATGATCAACATGCATATAGATTTAAAATCATTACTTTCTATTTGATTGAAGAAATAAAAGATAACAACTTTTAATTGATTGTCTCATAAGCTTCCATCACTTGAATTGAAGATTGGATATCAATTTAAAAATGTCAACTCAGAGTCAACTCTACCTCAAACTAGTCAACTCTACACGAATCTACTCTGATATATGAATTACTATTAAATCTATTTACTAAACTAGATTACTAACTATTGACTAGACTAGGTTAAAACTGCAAAACAACTAAGAAATTTGTACCGTATAGGCAAGACAAGGCCGAGTAGTCCTCATCTAAGCGGATAATCCCAAAGCCAGTAGCTCGTATATATTGCTCACAACAAATAAGGTCGACTAGTCCACGGTTGCAAACTACTCCCATTGCCAAGAACCCACTCAAGTATGGAATAAGCACAAGTCTACAAACATTAACCACATAAGGAATCCACAATCTGACACCCCTCCAAAGGTCGGCAACATATCAGTCATTCCAAGGAAGGTCAGATCGACTATTTGATGAGTTCAAATTTTTACCCTCATTTAATGTGCAAATTTGGGGATTTAATAGAATTTTTGTGCTTAAGGATTGATTTAATTAGGATTTGTGATTATTGGATTTATTGAGTACGTAAGATAAAAATGACGTAAAAATTGATTTTAGTTGCATAAAATATTATTGAATATTCTAACGTTTGTTAATGCAGTTGAAGTTTAATTTCGGTCATTAAAAGTGTGGATTTGAAATATTCAAAGTTAAAAAATAAGTCCAAAATCAAGAAATTCTGGAAAAGAATAATTCAGGAGCTAAATGCACCCTTGTTTTTATTTACACACTCTTCCTGAAAGTGGACCACAAAAACTTGTTCTGCACCCCCAACTTTTACTAAGTTGCACCCCTCTTACCACTTAAACTTCATTCACTAAGATGCTGCCATGTGCCAATCCTCACCTTCTAAATCTGTCCAACCATATGCTGACATGTGTCATAATCCTCGACTCACCAAATTGACTTGCCACGTCATCATCTCCTCCATCTCACACATGAAACCCTAACCCTAATTTTTTCCTCTCCCACCAGCACCATCGGCGGCCGTTGCCTGCACCTTCAACCTTGCACCATCTCGCGATAGCCACCATGGATCTTGACGGCAGCCATCATTGAAGCTTCCATCAGGACCGTCAACCGCGCCACCAACGCTGCAACCATCACCACTTTTCACATCTGCGCTAGTGTTTCTCCATTACAACAATGCCTCTCCATCATCTTCACCAGTGCAGATCTCCTCGCGCCACTAACGCATTAACCACTACAGTTTTCACGGTCCACACCAGAAGACGCTGCACCCGCAAGCTTTCATTGCACCACCATGGAATCACCACCTCCATCGCGCACCAGATCAGAGCAAATCGGGAACTGCATCTGTAACACTGATCTGCACGAACCAGACTGCATCTTCAACGCATCTGCAATGGCAGCATCATCGTCAGCCATGGATGCGCAACCTTCACCTGAAACCTGCACGAGCAGCCGCTGCAACGTGCAAGAACCACTATAGCGTTGCCGGAAAATGAGACCACATTGCGGGAGAAGAAGAAGAGCACAGACCTGCGCCATTCACGGACCTCACCGTTAACCACCACCACGAGCCAGCGCCGACAGTAGAGGAGCAGTCATCATTGCATCTCCAATATGCAAAAACCCTAATTCTAGAGAGAGAAATTGCACCGCCACGTGTCAGCTTCTCATTGCATAGTCAAACTGGTCAATAGGTCAACTGGTTAAATTCTAGTCAAACTTTGGTCAAAATTGTAAAAATTATTAAATAAGAGGGGCAAAATTGGAAATTGGACAGAAATTAAGTTGCTAATTAATTAAATAAAAATAAAAGATTTTAAGCAACCGATAGATAAAGCCCAAAGTCGAGTTGAAGCCTATATAAAGAGACTTAAGGGAGCAAAAGAGACAGAACATAGACTTACTTACCAACTCTCTAGTTTTGGCAAATACCGTCATCCACCACATCTCTCATTCTTCCTTTCACTTTATTTTCTTTCCTTCATCATATTATCATGTATTCCATCAAAGCCATGGAGGGCTAAGCTTTTAGGGTTGATTCCACTGTAATTTCTTAACTGGATTATGAGGTTAGATGAATTAATTTATTTGTTCTTTTGATTATTATTGTGGTTTTTGTTTATCTATGTCCTTTGTTTCTTAATTGAATAGAAAATAATGATTTTTAAATCTACACGCATGCTAATCATATGAGTTAAAAAGTTTTTAAATTCAATTGAGACTTTACTTTGATTTTATTTAGAAACTTTCATTTGATTAAATAAGTTTTTGCCAATAATTGAGACTATACTTTGATTAACGGTAATCACTTTAACTAAAATGAGTAAAGACTTTACTTTAATGAATTAAGTTTTCTATTTGGTAAAGAAACAAAGGAATAGACATGAATAGGCATAGTAAAATTTAATTGAGACTGTACTTTGGTTAAATTTACTATGGATAATCTAAAAATTCTCACTTTTAATTGAGACTATACTTTGATTAAAAGTGAGGATACCAACAAATGAATTGAGACTATACATTGATTGATTTGTAAATCAACAACAATAATTAATTTAACAATAATCTCTAGATAACCGATGAAGAATCCTATTTTGAAAAAGCAGTGGAATTGACCTATTTTCTATTATTGTGTTTACAATCTTTTATTTGTGTGACATTCATTCTTTGCATATCAAAACCCCCATATTTTTATTGTTACTAGTTTTAATGGCATTTTTATAAGAATCAAATATTTGAGATCAATTCCGTATTCGTTGTGAGATGACTCAGGGTTATCTTAACCCTAACTAGTTTGTTCACTACTAACTTGGTAATACTGAAGTTACTAAAGTTAAGTAATGGTAAATTTGATCGCCTAACGATAGCGATATCAAATTTGGCGCCTTTTTCGGGGAGTACGATTAATATTTCTTATATTTGGATCATTATTATTATTTTTAATTCATTCATTTTATTTTATTTTATTTTATTTATTTATTTATTTATTTTACGCATATACGTTTAATAGAGTTTGTGTTTTTTGTAGTCTTTAGTTTTCTTTTTATATATTTCAAGCAAAGTTCTATTTTTGTTTTGATTATGAATTTCTTTTAAGAATTTTTTTTTGAGATTAGTTAGGAAAACTCTGTATAGGAAAGACTTGGTATTTAAGTTGTCCACTATGATGCACCTCTCTTTCCTGGGAGCAGACCCAACGACATCTTAACTTATTTCTTTCTTGAAATCTTTCTCCAAAACAAGAATAGGAAGAAAAAAAAAACAGAGGAACACTTTTTGGTAGACTGCATAGTGCATGACTCAAGCCAACCCGGGTCAACTCTATCAACTTGATCGAGAACTTGAAAGGAACTTGCGTAAATCACGCAGGAGACTTGAACCTACCACTGAAAGTGTACCGCTAGAATCATCTCTAGTGATTAACATATCTTCTGATCCATCACCTGAACCAGAGTTTCAAGAAGATAGAATGGAAGAAAGAACAATAAGAGAGTTAGCTTCACCGGATGCAGCAATTACACAAAACATATGCATCCAATATCCGGATGGAGAATGTGAGCTTAAGTCTGGGTTAATCCATCTTCTACCTAAATTTCATGGATTAGCAGGAGAAGACCTGTACCATCACTTGAAGGAATTTCATGTTGTTTGTTCATCCATGAGACCTAACAGTGACAGAGGAACATATTAAGCTTAAGGCTTTTCCATTTTCATTACAAGATGCCGCTAAGAATTGGTTATATTGCCTTCCTCCAAGATCCATTAATACTTAGGAGACTCCGAAAAGATTATTTCTGGAAAATTTTTTTCCAGCATCTAGAGTTGTTGCTATTCGCAAAGATATTTATGGGATAAGGCAACAAGAAAGAGAAAATCTTCACGAGTATTGGGAAAGATTCAAAAAGTTATGTGTTTCCTATCCTCATCACCAAATAAATGAGCATCTCCTCATTCAATACTTTTATGAGGGATTGAGTATCATGGATAGACAAATGATAGATGCTGCAAGTGGAGGGGCATTGGTGGACAAAACTCCAACACATGCAAGACAATTAATTGAGAATATGGCGTTGAACCATCAACAATTTACCACCAGGAGTAATTCTATAACTCTATTGAAGGGAACCCATGGAGTAGAAGCTTTATATGTTGCAGATCACAAGAAAATAGAAGGGAAGTTGGATGACTTAGCGACCATGGTAAGGACCTTGGCAGACTTACATAAAAAGCCTACCCCTTCTACCTTATGTGGAATTTGTGCTTCTACTAATCATCCTATCGAGGCTTGTTCTATGTTAAAAGAGACAGGGACGTTAGACAATGAACAACCTCAAGCATATGCTGCAAACATCTATGGCAATAATAGACCACCTTGGCAGCAATACAACCATGATTTGTGCTCCAACAAGTACAACCCAAATTGGAAGGAATATCCCAACCAGAAATGGGGAAATCAGCAGTCTCAACACCAATAAGTCCATGTTCCACCTCAACAGAGGCAACAACCACAACCAACTGCAACCTCTGGTGACTCAAAAACAAAACTAATATATGAACTTAAACTCTACAATCCTAGGCTATTTTACAACTAATTCTAAGACTAACACCAAAATTTCCTAATTAAGCCAAATTTACAAAACTAATGTAAAATGCTTCCTAAACTAAATCTAATCTAAAAACATAAATCTACCCAAACAATGCAAATAGTCAAGAAAATTTTGAAGAATAGAGGAGTTATCACACCCCCACACTTGAACTGTTACACTCATGCACACATGATACTAGAATTCAAGTGCAAGACAAAATCCAACACACCAATTTTCATCGTAACACCTCTTATCTTCGCTTTCTTTTCTTTTCCATTTTGTTTTCCACTTTTCCATATTTTGCATAGTTTTCTTCTTCACCATAATCTTCTCATTTTGTTTAGTTTTTCTCTTATTTTCAGTGATTCACAATATGTTTTAGTCATCAACTTAGCCATAATTGCCTTTTATCAATGAAACCCCCACACTTTAACTCAACATGTCCCATAACTCAGCCTAATCCACCTCACAACTCTTGGATAATGCATAATTCTGGTTTCGTAAGTTCAAGGTTGCTAATGGAGGTAAAATCAACAAAAATAGTCAAAAGGCTAAATAATAAGGTGTAGGGAAATGTGTAGAAGTTGGGTTTGTTAGCACAAGTGACCTTTGTGTGTGGATTTGATGAAGCAAGTACATGAGACCATATATGGTTGATGAAGAATTGATAAAGATGCATTGATGATCAAGCTAGAGATTTTCTAAATCTGGAATTGACTTGAAGATCATGGAGCTTATATTTTGACATAGGTTAGAAGTCATTGTTTTCTAGGTGTTCTCTTTTTAATCTTTTAAAAAGGTTTTTAATCGGTTAAAAGGATTGTTGCATATAATTTTGGTATGAATGTATTCAATCAGTTGAATTGTTATTCAATCGACAGATTTCATTTAAGTCAAGTGAAATCAACAAATTGTATGGACAAACCAACCCGTTGAATTCACATATGACCAAGCTATATAAGCTGATTTTCAGAGAGATGAGATAAAACTTGAGTTTCTGAGCATGAAAAATAGTCATATGAATTTGGAAAACACACTATCTCTAGATTACATTGTTTGTAGTTAGTATTTGAAGATCTTGCTTGATCTTGAAGAAAAGATTTTCTTGGTTGAAGCTAGAAGAACACGTGTTTGGTTGACTAAAGAAAGCCTCCATCTGGTTTGGTTGGTCTTGTGCTTCAAATCTCTCAGGGTTCATTTTTGTCAAGATTGTTCATGTAGTTGATTCATCATGCAAAATCACTTAATTCAATATATAAAATTGTACAAACATGACTAGAAAGCTATCCACTCAAACTAGACATTCTATCTATCACCCACGAGCTAAAACTAGAATAGAGAAATATGCAAATCTGCAAAACTAGGCTAAAGTTTATTCAAACAAGTTTAAAATAACTAAATAAAGCTAGAAATCAACTCAAAACTAGAGTTATACAAGAAACTCAAAATTTCACTACTCAAAACCTAAAAAAGCACTTTAAAACTAGGCTAATACAAATGATTGCATTAAAAAGAAATATGTAAAGAAACTATTTACATAATTTTTAAATGACTAAAAGCAATTGAAAACCGATTCAACCACTAATTCTTAAAAAGACTTGAAAAATTTACTACCTAATACTATGATACTCTATTAAAGTAGGCTAAAATCATAAAACTCCATTAAAATTACCTAAAAGAAAGCAAGCGATTGCCCTAACAAGTTTAGAATGATGAAATCTGACTAAGAAACAACTTAACCTAACAAATCCACCTAAAATTTAAAATATGGCTATTTAAGACCTAAAACTATGAACTAGAGTATATAAAACTGAAAACTGGATTAGATTACTATGTGGAATTTTTATCTAACTATTTAGACAATTTTGAAATGGTATAGGAAATTCAAAAACTATACTAACTATTATAAGTAGCAAAAATTACAAAATTTGACTATAAAGATCAAAGAAAAGCCTACCAAGCTAGCATAAAAACAAAATTGTACTAAACATCTAAGGAAAAGGTAAAGGAACACCTGAAACTAGTTTCAAATGATAAAGACAACATAAGAACATTACTAGTTACTTAAAACAACAAAGAAATACTAAAGTTGCCTATTAAAACCTGAAATGTTTATGCTTAACAACTATAGTGACTATTTTAGTAACCAATAATAATTTTTTATTCATAATAGTGACTATTTTAGTAACCAATAATTTTTAGTTTTATAAATTGGTATCTAAATTGGTCACTATAGTTACTAATAATTATTGGTGACTATTTAGAAGTTTTCTTGTAGTGAATTAGTTTGTATTTCATGAATTACATGTTGATGTATGAATCTTAAATTGCATATTTATTCATAAGAAGAATAATATAAATGTACTATATATTATAGTGAATTATACAACAAAGTTCAAAAAATAAAAGATGGTAAATATGTGTCTAACAAATCAAAAAGGTCCATTGTAAGTATGTGTTTATTTTTATAAATATTAAACTATTTATTTATAATATTGTTAACATATTAATTTGGTGTAGGAATCATGTGAAAATGCTATGGCTGAAAAATACAAGAAAGACACATCAAACATCCTATAGTTCACTCTTTTGTTTAGACACCTATGTGAATGATTCATTTTCTTTATCTCACTATATTATGGGCACAAATTTATAAACATGACTTATCATGGACTAGAGAGTGAAAAACTATGAAGTAATTGTAATTGAAAAATAATATTTGTGAGGATTAGCTAGGATAGATTGCAACAAATTATAGTTACGAATTAGCGGGAACATAATTATGACAAATTAGATGCAGATTAGCGAGAACAATATTTTCACAAATTAGCTATGGAATAACGGGAATAATGTTGTGATAGATTAGTTATGAATTTGTGAGAATAAAGTTGCAAGAAAGTAGCTTTATATTATAAAACTTTTTCACTTTTGTTAGCGAGGGATTCATACACATTACCTATAAAATTTGCTATAATAGGGAGGGATTATTTCTCTCTTTAATTAGATACTTATATTTATCTATGAAATATTACTTAGCAATTTGATAGTTAATTTGTCTGAAAACTTATTAACGAATAATTAACTATAAAATAGCTAAGGAGTTTTTCATAGCTAATATGCAACTTCCGTGGTATCCACATCCTTTATGTACAATTTTTCTTCATCTCTTTCATCCACATTTTTTTTTCTAATCTCTTTCATTCATACCCATCTTCTTCATCCACATTCATCTCATCCTGTGGTAGACCTTCACAAAAATATTTTGCATGTGCATATAGATAGATGTATACAAATTTTCTAGGTGCGAACTGTTAGTAATTTTGGGTCATGCATATATATGACACATAATTAAATGTGTTAGGCCCATTATTTATAAAGCCAAATAATGAAGTGATCTGACTAAATTAAAGATTTGGCTAAAGGCATATGTCATGAAAATAAATATTGTGTAGAGACCAGTTAGTAATTTCTAATTTGATGAGGGGCCAACTTAGAAATACTAAAACTTAAGTAATTCAGTTTATAAATGGTCGTGGTCCCCTTCTGAGAGCACACAGACAGTCATAACGTACTCTTCGTGTTCCTTTCTCCCTATCCCCATCAAGAGAGAAAACCAAAGGGAATTAAAGGTGCTCTACAGGAGGAAGATCAAACCAAAGGGAAATCAAGGTGCTCTACAGGAGGAAGATCACTGTGCATATAGGAGTTCTCTAATATTATTGTTATGGCCAATTCATGTACGCTTCCATTTACTATTTACAACATGATTATCAGTATGGGTATGAGATATTGTTTATGAGTTTATGATTGATTATTAGAATCAATATTAGGATCATATTCTACGGTTTATGCTTACATGTGGTATCAGAGACATCCATACTTGATTCATGTCTGTCTTTGGTTAATTTAATTAATTTTAATTTAGAATCCTAAATCCCTAATTCTGAAACCCTTAATCCCAATTTTGTTTTTGGCAAAAAAACCCTAAATTGAAAATCCTAGAGTTTCTTAAAACCCTAATTGAAGTAAATTATTTTAATTAATTTTGAATTTTGGGTTCAAGACATTTGAACATAAGGATTAATATTTTAGAATATAAATAATTTTATTTATTTTATATTTTTTTTTGTTGTTTAATATATAAAATAAATATATTTGGTTTTAGAATAAATATATAATCAAATTTTGGTTTTGTTTAATATTTTAAATGAATTAATTGAATCAAGAAGTCACCAAAATGACCTCTCTTGAGTAGATAGTTCATGAAATATGTTAAATGTTGGTGTTTATGTACGTTCATGCGGGTATTGATCGGTCCAAAGGAAGATTAATATTTGGCCGAATTGCATACACACATGTGATGATAAACATGTGATAATTATAAGGATTTGCTTTGTCGATGATAAATTAATCCAAAGATTAGTTTGTTGTTGGACGTGCTTTATTATCAATGTTTGATCATTACAACCAGATACCTATAGCACTTAATATTATTGTCCAAAGACTTGATATTAATGGTGCATTGGGTGTTTTGGGATGGGTAAACCATTATTTGAATATTTTTATAATGATTTATTTTATTATGTGGTAATTTAAGCTTGTAGGCCTATGCATGAATTCAAAACTAAGTAGAATGAACTACATTATGTTGATAGTTTTTCATAATACCATGGTATTATACACTTATGTTATTGGATTGCATACTTTTATTCCATCATCAATACAATAAGTAATTAAAATAAATACTAGTTACCTATATTAATGCAAAATACACTCGATAAAGAGTTTGTAATTGAAACTTACTGAACTTGGGAAGAAGTAATTTGTTGTAGATGATTCTTCAAGAGCTTTGGAATCTTAAATAAAAGAAATCATAGTACAACAATTTGCTACTATTAATGTTTGTAGGGAAGGAAATTCATATATAGAGGGAAAGACAACACAGAGACTTGGTAGATTTTCAAGAGAAACTTCCTTCAATTCATGAAAGGTGAGTTTCCCTCTCATTCCCTCCACTTCTTCTTCTTCTTCGGCAATAATAATTTTATCCAATGCCTCACAATCATAGATTTCGAGATTTGTTAGTTTTTGAGGCACTTGTAGTAGATTAAGAGACTTGCATTGCTTCACTTGCAAGATTTTTAGGTTTTGATATAACCTAGAAAGTTCTTTGTTGACTATGCGAGTTAGCTTTGCAAGATCATTCAAAACTAGTTCACATAGTTGCGGTAAGAGTTGTGTGGAATTAGATATTTCTTGATGAATTTTGAATACTATTTTCAATTCCTTACAATGACTCACAATGAGTTTCTTCAAGTTCCTCATCTCTTGTAATGTCTTAGAGGAGATGACACAAGTCAAGTTGTCATAACTCTCAAACACAGTCTCATTCAATTCAAAGAAAGACTTTCCATCAGTTTCGAGCGTCTCATCATCAAAGATTGGACATTTTTCTATCATCAAAGATTTTAGACTTGGGAATTCCAAATGACCATTATAGATTTGTCTTAACCTTGGAAGAGACTTAAACTCCACTTTACTCAGTGATTGAAAGTTAGTTCTTGGACTAACTTCATTAAATTGATCACGAAAAACAATATATAATTCCTCACAGTTTTCTATAATTAATTCCTTTAGTTGGTGAAGCTTCTCCACTGGATAGTCACTGAATATATATTTGAGACAGGGAACATGTTTGATGTGTAAAATCTGTAGGTTTCCAAGGTCAATATAGTTTCGATTACTGATGAACCAAATATAGTTCATGTTATATACTTTTGTTAACTTTAACACCTTTAGATGTTTGAAAAACTTGTCACCTCCAACGCTCTGTCTATTAATGTATGAAGAGCGAAGTACTATAGAATAATCCCCAACTGACGTGCATTGCTCGATGTTGATAACTTCAAGGTTTTGTGACCTAATTATCAAAGTACACAAAAAACTATCCAAAATTTCATGGCAATTTTTTATCCGAAAAATCTCAAGATTTGTGAAATGGGAACTTTGAAGTTCATGAGCTGTCTTATTTAACTCTTCTTGGTTACAAACATTGTATTCAGTAATCATTGAGAATTTGTCATCCTGCATTAATTTTATGCTCTTATTATCATATTGTAGAAATCATGAATAGATAATATCATAGACTAGAAATATTTTGTGCTGTAAAATTTAAATTTGAAGAATATTAATTTAGGTATTGAATTTAATGGTTTGGTTCGAGGGTTTTTATGAAATATATTTAAAACAATTTAGTCAAATGTAACTTATAATTATTTCAAGTTAAAAAATGAGAATTTCAAAGATTTTTTTTTACAGAAGCATTGAAAGCAATGAACCTTATCTATAAAATAACAGAGAGAAATGAGAATTAGAATTATATATTATTCAAAATAGAAAAGGCAAAAGAGTAATAATGAACTTCTTTTTATCTAATGTGATAAATAATGTTTGAGAGAGAACTAACCAATAACTCAAAAAGATATGCAAGCTTGGTGTGAGGGTGAATTTGCACTTCATCATTTGGTGTTATTAGTATCGATTTTAACTGTGATTCTTTTATCATTC
>Ga0209589_1006794_pt1 | contig 18771 bp, 7 predicted proteins | sample CowpeawhiteBW_FD_187525 | JGI IMG/M metagenome (GOLD analysis project Ga0209589, IMG submission 187525) | Root nodule microbial communities of legume samples collected from California USA - Cow pea white BW (SPAdes) (version 2) | ecosystem: Host-associated > Plants > Roots > Nodule | place: USA...
AATAAAATAAAAAATTCAAAAAAACCACAAAGTGACACGTGGCACACTCCTGGGTTGACACGTGTACATTTAAAAAAAATTAAAAAAATTAAAAAAAAAATTAAAAAATTAAAATAAAAAATAAAAAAAATTCAAAAAAACCACGAAATGACACGTGGCAGTCACTGTTCATGGCCGTTAATGATTTAAACGGTGTTAGCAAAAAAGGACCAAATTGAACATAATTGACGAAAATTAGGACCTATTTGAACACAACACCAAAATTAGGACTTATTTGAAAAAACTTGACGAAAATTGGGACCAAAAAGGTATTTTAACCATTATATTATATGAAAATCATAACAAAGAAAAACTTGATATAACAGTAGTTTAAACTGAAAACTAAAATATTCAACTTTAAATATTAAATTTAATTAATACTTATAAAATGAAATAATTTAAATAAAATAACTTATTCACCGAGAAAATGCAACTTGAAAGTAAATGAAAATACAAAAATGTTAAAAAAAAATTATAGTTTTAAAACTATAAAATTATAATTATATAATAATACTTTTTTAAAACACAAATTTTATTAAAGAATAATTGAGAATGTAATTCTTGTCTCTTTATTGTTGTTCCAACCACAACATATATACACCAATATTACATAACTAGCTACATCAATTTATGTTAATTACATTTAAACTATTACTAAATATAATCTATATAAATTGTGACAATTATAACAAATATTATAATTGTGGTAACAAAATCAATTATAATAATAGATAATATTTATGGAGAATATTAGGGAATATCAACATTAAGGGATATCTCATTACCTTCTCAAGTTGGGGTGACAAACTGACAATCCACTTTGATATGTTTGGTGTGCTCATGGAAAACAGGATTAGCAACAATGTAAATAGTAGATTGATTATCACAATAGAATTTTATATGGCTATGATCATTGATACCAAAACATGACAAGAGTTCCTTAAGCCATTTTAGCTCACAAATTAGTAGCCATAGAACGATATTCTGCTTCTGCGGAAGAACGAGACACAATGTGCTGTTTTTTAGTTTTCCATAAGATTGGTGAATTACCAAGAAGAATAAAGCAACCAGTAAGAGATTTTATAGTCAAAGGACAACTAGCCCAATTTGAGTCACACCAAGCATAAAGTTGTAAATCACAATCAACACTTAACAAAATTTTTTGTTCAGCACTATCCTTCAAAAAATGCACAACACGTAGGACAACCTCCCAATGTTCCTGTCGAGGATGTTGCATGAACTATGCAAGTGTATGCACACAATAAGAAAGTTTAGGCCTAGTAAAAGACAAGTAAATTAATCGTCTTATCAACCTTCGATATTGTTTTGGATTTAGAAGAAGAGCACCTTCAGCTAAAGATAGGCGATGTTGAGGATCCTTGGGAGAGCCAACCGGCTTAGCTCCTAATAATCCTGCTTTAGATATAATATCCAACGCATATTTGTGTTGACAAAAAAAAAATCTAGTAAAGTTATGAGCCACCTCAATGCCTAGAAAATATTTCAACGGTCCAAGGTCTTTCATATGAAAACATGCACACAAGTATGTTTTGAAGGCTTTGATAGCAACATCGTCATTGCCAAAAATCACGAGATCATCCACATAAACCAACACATGAAGTTGCACATTTTTACATTACAATGTAAATAGTGAATGGTCGAAAGTGGATCGTGTAAATCCATAGTGTTTCAAAGCATTAACAAATTTAGCAAACTAGCATCGAGGAGCTTGTTTCAATCCATACAATGATTTGTGAAGTCTACAAACTTTGTCTGAAGTTCCAAATCGAAATCATAAAGGAAGTTTCATATACACATCTTCTTCCAAGTCCCATGCAAAACAGCATTGTGAATGTTACATCCCGGTAGGATATTACTTAAAATAAATATAAATAAACATAGGGAAAATAAATTCTTCATTTATTATCGAAACTTTTTCCCAATTCCACGAGAAATTTTAAAACTTTAGAGTTTAATAACCGCTATAAATAGTCAAATATACTCATAAATCACTTTTACAATTTAGAAGTCCAAAGCAGTAAATGAATTACATGAAAATTAAATAAAAAGTCTTTATAAAATTCCCATGTACACTGCTCCCACTCTCCGCCACTAAGTAGCTCCTGACTCACCTGTAACATCATCTGTTCCTATATAACAAGTTACCTGATCATCGCCACACACAAACAGATAGGGTGAGCTATGCACATAAACATAAATAAATATGAAATAAACCCACCTGCCAATTCATAAATATTTACTTATTTACAAAAACACCCACTTTCCCACACTCATAACCATTATGAGTTCATGCATGCACTCTAAATCTTGGGACTTCATGTGCTTCCACGACCCTCCTCGCTCGTGGTCCAACCTACAAGCCTATCCCGCTCGTAGTCCTGCTTCACGGACTCCCTCACCCGTCATCCGAACTCCTCGTTCGGACCCAGACACGCATATCCGACTTTCCTACTATGAACTTCCTCGCTCACAGCTTTCTCAAGTTGAGCATGAGATGAACTCCCTCGCCCACTCATCCCAACAAGAGTACCTCCGGTGAACTAAACCGTTCACGTTCCGCATGTGGTCCACCCGTCACGAACTCCTCGCTCGCGACTCAAGCCAAGAACATCCCAAATCCTATGGACTCAGTCCTTTAAGCTCAACACCATAAACACATGCATATAATTCCCATAATTTAGGAAACACCACGCAAACCAGCGCAAACAGTACACACAAGCATGAATTCTCACCGTTCTTGCTTAAGCTAGGGGGTCTTCGCCCAAGCGAGTGCATCTGTCTCATTCAAGCTAAACTACCTCGCCTGAGCGAGTGTGAAACAGTGGCTCATCACGATCTCTCGCTCAAGCGAGTCCTTCTCACCTGAGCGAGCCTCTCATTTGCTCAAGCACACAACCCCTTGCCTGGACAAGGATTCGAACGTAACACGCAACAGGTCTCATCGCGACCTCACTTGGGCGAGCCATTCTTGCCTGAGCGAGAGAACCTATTGCTCAACAATAACAGTGGTCGCCTGAGTGAAATGCTCGAACCAAAACTAGGAGCGAGATTCTACAACTTTCGCTTAGGCGAGAGTAGCTCGCTTGGGCGAAAAGTGTAGAGGTTCTCCCCTGTTCACACGCAAAAACAACCAAAGTCATGCCAACACGCAGCATAATTAGTACCAGACAGTTTATATCAACAAGCAAATCATATGAACATGGTTTAAGCCCATTTTGAACCACAAAACTTAGACTTTAACCATAAACAACCATTCTGTACCAAAACCCTCATTCTAATCGGCCAAAAGCATAAAAGGCTTTGCACAATATCAACTATCCCCAACTTCTCAATCACATCAGGTATATCACGAATTTCCTAGCATACAAGAATCAATTGAGAAGAGAAAACGCATAATCACAACACATAATTCATACATAAAAAATGAGTGTTCCTTTGCTCCCTAATGCTTTGCCTCAAGCCTTCTCCCAATTCAGCCTCTAGTGCACCTAAAACTCACCACTCACTCTCTAAATTCGTTCTCCTCTCAAAAGTAAAATAACCACACTGCATAAACCCTTCTTCTCACCTAGAATTGGCCTTTTATAGGTGTCTTAAAGATGGGTTTAAGTGCTGAAACGAAAATGGGCTTAATGATGGTTTTAATTTCTATTCAAGGACCATTATTTAGTGGTTTTTCAGCCCCTTTTTGGCTGCCCCTTTTACTAGTGTTTTCCCCGCCCTTTCACATTCAAGCCAAAGCTGATTCTAACAAAAAAAAGGTTTAATTCATGTCTATCAAGGTTTGATAACCGTGACCATTCCAATGTCAATTCAATACATCACCATTCAACCAACTCATATTTGATGATAATTATTATAATCCTATGATTATACTATCACTCAATAGACTCAAGTATATTATAAAAAAAAACAATAATAAATCAAATAACACACAATTGACATACATAAAACTTGAACCCAAGTCCTCTCACACAATAAAGTACTCTTAACCATTTGAGCTAATACTTTTTCACATCATATTATTTAACATACAGTGTGATCAAAGTTCCCACTACCTGCATTTATTAATTTATTAATTATTTAATTAATTAATTTCCACGGGTCTTATAGTGAACATCTATTTGATGAAGCTCCCAATTTCTAGCAATTGCAATAGCTAGAAAGTACACACAGTTACCATCATTGCAACAGGAGCAAATGTTTCAGTATAGTCACATCCTTCAACTTGGTTATTTCCTAGTATCACTAAACGGGCTTTAAACCACTCAACCAAACCATCAAATTTATACTTGATTCGGTAAATCCATTTGCTCCCCATAGCTTTCTTGTCAGGTGGCAACGACTCTAACGTCCAGGTCCTATTATTCTCCAATTCTTTTATCCCAGTCTGCATGGCTTGCTTCCATCGGTCATCTTTCATGGCTTCAACAAATGACTTAGGTTTAGTGCTAGCATTGAGAGCTGCCATAAAATGTCTGTCGTGTATAGAGAACTTATCATAATTATCATAATATGTTATAGGATAAGGTGTACTTGAGGTGTGAGAGGTAGCAAGTGAAGTGGGAGACGGGTGTATGTTGTAAATGGCATCTGTCACAAAACTTCGCAGCCACGTGGACGATATTTTAACACGACATCCATGACCTAAACGTTGCTCATTCACCTCAGTGTTGGAGTCCCCCTTATTAGTTATATCTATATTAGTATCAAGAACGTCAGTAAGCAAGTTTTCTGGTTCTTGCAGAGAATCAACCTGCACAGTCTCTATTTCATTAGTGTTATCAACATTGTTCCAAGGTGCAAAAGTACTTGGTTCTGTGTTGGACAACTCAAATGCTAAGGACTATGTTTCAACATAGGGAAATTTATTTTCAAAGAACATGAGATCTCTGGATGTTAACACACACCCAATTCCAAGTCATACACCCTCTGACTACGACTTGCAAATTTGTCCCTTTTAGTGTCTTGGTCATGAACATAACACAAGCACCCAAACACACGTAGATGATTGAAAGATGGTGGTTTGCTATAGAGCATCTCATATGGAGTTTTCCCATTTGATACAATTGAGGGTGTGCGGTTGATTAAGTGTCATGCATTTAGAACACATTTGCCCCAAACTTTAATAGGAAGATTAGCTTGGAAGCACAGTGCACGAGCAATATTGAGAATATGTCTAGGCTTTCGTTCTATTCACCCATTTTGTTTAGGAGTTCTTGTATAAGATGTTTCGTGCATAATTCCGTGATTTTGAAAAAAATTATCCATGCAAACAAATTTTGTGTCATTATCATTTCGCAAAACTTTCACTTGTTTGTTAAATTGACGCTCTACCATAGCAAAGAATTGACACATGCGTGTGAAAACTTCTTTCTTTTCTTTTAACAAATAAATCCGTACAACTTCTGAATAATCATCTAGAATGGTAAAAAATTATCGAGCACCACAATGAGACACAACTCAATAGGGTCCCCACAAATCACAATGAATTAGTTGAAAAATATCCACTATTTTATTAATACTAAGAGGAAAACTTTCTCGACATTCCTATAAGCTAGTTTTGAGAAACACCTATATTTAATTTAATGAGTTGACACAATTATAATTTTTAGCATCTATATACTGTCCCAGGCAGGCAAGAATATTCCTTCTAATTAGATGTAAACATAAATAATATTCTCTCATATCTTATCAAAATTTTCACCCTTGCCAAGCTCACGTTTCTGGTTTGTGTGTCTCCTATTTTATTTCTTTTGATTTCAGTTTTCTTGTTATATAGCAATTGAATCCTTGTTTTTCATAAACTCATACGAATTCCTTTCTGCAAGCTCGAACATACTTGTTGAGACTAAAAGTTAGTTTTCAAAAGAACCTTTATAAACTGAAGTCGTTCAATCTCATCCATCCATTTGGAAAGATACTAAATGAATGGTCATTACTAACTGGAGCACGGTATAAAAATATGCTCTTGACCACCCTGTGCACGGAGATAACAAAAGTGAAGTTCAGCACAGTAAAAGGCCTTCGTTTCAAAGGGAATACGTCCAATCAGAGCCACATTAAAATGAATAACAATTTAGGTCTAATATCCTGATAATTTTTTTTTTTAATTTCGTCTATTAATAAGATTCTTTTTAAATTTACCATCACATTATAGTAACAGGTGACATTTTTTTTTATCACATGTATTTTTCAATAAGTCGATTTTAACTAATAATATATTATTTGGTGTTGATAGGATGTGCTACTGTTATAACGTGTTATTATTAATTTGATGAAGAAAATTATATTAACTTATTTAAAAGAAAAATAAAAAGCACTTAGAAAAATAAAATTTTAAAAAATATTTTTTTTAATGTAAAAAAACTATTGAATAAAAAAACTGAGTTTAGGTAAAACAAACCGTAAATGCGATAAACAAAGTATAAAAGAAATGATTTCATTCATAGCTCACATCGGTGAGCACGGGTGTAAAATTGTAGTAGTAATCATTCATGATCAGTGATATCTGATCATCTACATTTATGTTAAAAATATAGAATAACTAATTTTATTAATTAAAATAATTTATAAATTTATGGTATTATTTAAGATATAATTAATGATTCTTGATTTTATATTAAAAATTTGTATAATTAAATTCATTACTTAAAATAATATAAAGGTTAAAATATGGTTCCTATTGTCATTCAATTTCGTCTCAATATTCTTTTTTTTAATTAGGTCCAAATTTTTGTTAATTTTGTCCTTTTCCAAGTTGAAACCAAATTTTATTTTTATATAAAAATTATAATGATGTTGTTATTAAAATTCACATCTTTATTAAATATTTTTGTTCAAGGTTACAATTAGTTTAAAATTAGAATAAAAATTTTAAAGATAAGAACTAACCTCATTGATCTAAATGTTTGATTTTTAACATATTAAAATTTTAGATTAATAATGGTAGTCGTCATCCTTAAAATTTTGGTTGTAATTTTAAATTTATTGTAACACTAAATAAAAATATTTAATAAAAGTGTGAATTTTAATAACAACATTATTATAACTTTTATATAAAAATTAAATTGAGGAGAGAGAGAAATTTGCTCAATTTTTTTTAATTGGAACGAAATTGAATAAAAATAATGAATATAGGAAAAAATTTGATATAAATATTAACTCTGACATGTAGTTCGGGATAACACGTGGATATTTTTTCAAAAAAAAAAAAAAAAAAAAAACAGAAAACAACAAAGTGTCAAGTGACAATCATCATTACCATTAATTATTTGAACGATGTTTGTAAAAAAGGACCAAATTGAACAAAATTGACGAAAATTAAGACACGATTAAATAAACAAGTATTAAGATTGAATTGACACAACTAAATGAAAATAGAGATAAAATGTGTATTTTAACCTAATATAAATTCATATAATAGATTTCCTAACAATCATTTTTATGTTAATTTATTTTATTTTTTATGTTTAATTATATTTTAATTTTTAGTAAAATTAAAATAAAAGAGAAAAAAATAAAAAGGAAGAAAAATGGTACCACAATGTTAAAATTATTTTATTATTTTATTATTTTTGGTGTGCATTAAATAAATTATCAATTAAAATTGAATAACACTTATGAACATTTTATCTTTGAATAAAATAAAATTGTAGTAATAATTATTGAGACTAAAATTCATTTAATGTCACGGTTAATAGAAAGTTTTGTAAAGTTGAATGTTTATTAATTATTTTCAACCAACCAATGCCAACACTAGTTTATAAGACCCGTTTCAAAAGTATCTACTTAATTTAATTATTACCATTCATCAAACAAACTGACACAAATTTACAAAATTTGTTTTAAACTTTTGTAAGATTGAATGTTTATTAATTATTTTCAACCGATGCCAACACTAGTTAGTAAGACCAAAGTATCTACTTAATTTAATCATTACTATTCATCAAACAAACTGACACAAATTTACAAAATATGTTTTAAATGCTTGTCCACAGTGCCGCTGGATCTAGGGATAGTCTCCACACCTCAATCATTTTGCTTAATGTACTAATTTTGATGTTGTTAGGGACAAAAAAAAAAAGAAAAAGAAAGGAATATAGTTGTTTTGTATTATTTGTTTATATGTAAAATAAGATTAGCAAAATACATGTGTGGAGGAAAAGAGGTTTATTGACACTATCTTATAATGTGTAATAAATGGATTTTAATAGTTTTGTATGGAAATGAGAAATTAACTACATAACCTACTTTCTACATATTGCGTGTTGTTTGTAACATTCCAAAAATCGGATAACCTCATATTAATAAAACGTCACATACATGTGTAAGATCCTATATTTTATAATACCTTTCACAAAAAGGACTACCCCAAAATCTGATGGACTTAAAGGCTGGTCCAAAGGATAAAACTGAATCCTAAGTTTGCCCTAACGATTCCACTCTCACTCTTTCACAGAATCAGCCGTCACCCCTTCTGTTCCGAGAGAGAGCTCTGCTAGGGTTCAGCCGCCTTTTCGCATCAAGTGAGCTTGAACCAGTTTTCCGCTTCTCGTAAGTCCCTTCCAACTCATGCTCGTACTCTCTTATGTGCTTCTTCATATTTGTTTTCAGCTAGGATTCTGTAGTGAGCTTATCTTGTAATCTACTCCGTTGTTTTCCAGTTCCTAAGCATACCCCTAGAGCCGTGGTGTCCGTGTTTGCGGTTGAGTTCCTATACTAGCGTATCCCAAGTAAAGGAAGCTAGAACCCCCTTGTTTGGTGTGATTGTGATTTGTACAATTTTAGTTTCATGATTTTCGAGTTTGGTATACTGCCATGGATGCTTGGACTAGTTGAACTTCTTGTGCTGATTTGGCCTTTTTTTAGGGCAATGGCCTATGTATTGTCTGGCCTTTGGGCTTCTTTTTTGAAAACTTTGTCGTTATTCCTCTATGTTTTATTTTGGCATGGTGGTATACCTTGGTTACTGTACGGAGTTATGATTGTACTCTAGGACTGCTTAACATATTATTCTACGTGACATTTCCTTTTAATTTGGTTTATTAATTAAATGGGATGTTACAACATGAATATTCGGAGACTATAGAGTTTGGAGTATGAAGGTACACAGAACACCAAACATACCCATTACACATAAAAAGAGGCCCCACACAACCCAAAACAAAGAACACGGGTGAAAATAGTAGTTCTAGGCCTTGTACAGACAAGACCATCATAACTAATAAAGCTCCTTCCGCGATGGGCCCACAGTGGGCCCAATACCCGTCCATAACCATCAAGCTGAAGCATCCCTACTATCATTGCCACTGTCAGGGGTTCTCACATCTGTCCACATCAATAAAATTGATGATCATCGCAAAGGAAGAAAACCGCACACAACCACACAAACAAGCGAAAGGGTAAGCTAGAGCACAAGATTTTTATATCATAACACACAACGTCCAATCACATAGTCAAGCATAAATAATGGAAAACCACACAGAAGATACCAAACCATTTAAAACTCCAATACTAGACAATCCAGATACGCATAACGAGGCACCACCACAAAATAGTGGAATTATGTCCTACCAGTGAAGCGTCACCACGAGGCCTTCGCGGAATTACACCCTTACAAAAGGCACCACCACGTTATCCTCATGGAATTACGTCCTATTGTTGAGGCACCACCATGAACTCTCACCTCGAGGTTCGTGGAATTAAGTCCAATAGATGAGGCACCGCCATGGACTTCCCCCTAGGAGGGCCCATGGAATTACGTCCATTAAGTGGGGCACCACCATAAGTTCTCCCTACGAGAGCCATGGAATTACGTCCTACTCACACTTTGTACGTGTTTCACCAACCAATCAGAAAGTTCTCATAATACCAACATCATGCATAAACAACAATTCATACATCTCATGCTTCCCAATTCATACAATAAACAACCATATCAGTGGGCCATTCACACCGTAGCACAAAACCTGCCCCAGCCTCGCTCAGGCTAGAAGACCTCGCTTAGGCGAGAGATCCTCTCGCTCATGCGAGCCCCTCCTCGCCTAGGCGAGAGCTCGAGCCTTTGAACAGTGGCCCCTGCAGATTCTCGCTGAAGCGAGTCCCTTCTTGCCTAGGCGAGATCACGCCTCGCTCAAAATGAAATCTAATTGCTTGGGCGATAGTTTGCACATAAAAGCTTGGGCGAGCCTCTGTTAGTCTCGCTTGGGCGAGCCTCTGTTAGTCTCGCCTGGGCGAGACACACTCGCTTAGGCGAGAAAAACAGTGCCCACCACTGTTCACTCGCGAAAACACAGAACGCAACACCAAAAGAAATCATGCTTTCACCAATATCATATAATCAACCACGAGCATACATCACGCATATGATTCAGACCCAGAAGCATACAAAATTATAGATGACTATAAACTCAAGCTTCCCTTACCTAGAAAGGGTTTAACAAACGACTTTGACACCTGACTCAACGAACCCAACAGCTTCAAAAACGGATCCAAGAGCTGAGAATAAAGACACAAGGAATAGTAAGGTTGCTACAGTAAGCCCAACAGAACAATGAGAACCAACTTAGAATGTGAAGAGCACGGTTCAAGAACAACTTACGTGATGGGAGAATGAGGTTTGGCTAGCTCGAAAGGGACATAAGATCAAACCCTAGCAGAGCTCTTGAGAGGAAAGGGGAGTGTGATGGTTGCGTTTTTTGTAGAGTGAAGTGAAAGGGTGAGACTAGGGCAAATTAGGTCTGAATCCTCTTTTTGGGCCAGCCCTTAGGCATAATCGATTGGGCATCCCTTAAAGTAAAAGGCAGAAAAATAAATGAGCCTTACATTGTCTATCACATTTCTTCCCTTAAGATTAAAATGGAAAAATATTTTGGATGTAGTTTTGAGTGTGCACTCTCATTACTCTTTTAATATATTTTTCTTCCTTAATACTTCCAACATGATAACCATATGTACAATCTAAATTCAAACACTTATACACATGGGACATAACAACCTATAACCCTCGGGCACCTAGAGATAAACTACTATGATACCAAAAATGTAACATCACATTTTAATAGCCAAAAACTACTAAAATAAAAACATTTCATAATTAGTATTCATAAAATAGAATGTGCAAAGTATAAAAGATATTGATACAGTCATCCAAAAGATAAAATATAATAATATAACATTTATACATCCCAACTACTAGGCTAACAAAACCCTATTCCAAAACATTACAACTCATGCTCTCACCTCATCCAACAATTCATATAGTTGTCTCCTCTTTCACCAAAGGTCTACACATGCATCTTCATCTGCTCATACCAATAAAGTGATTATTGTAAAATAAGAAACAACACACAATAAAACCACATAAGGGTAAGCTAGCTAGAAAAAGAGATAACATATATCTATAATACAATAAGTATTTGATTAGCACATAAAGGTATACATACAACCAAACTCTTCTATACTCAATTTATTCAGATACATGCATTTGAGTTAGACTTGTGAAATCATGCACTTGTGGTGGTTAAAATGTTGCTCTGCCGAGCTACCACACACAAGGTTATTCCTTGTCACGGTCATAAGAACCTTGGGGTTATCCTTATGCCACTCTCACCACTTACCCATCCTCCTCTGAATGAGTATGAGTAAAGTTCATGAGATAGCTTCACACGATAAAGAAGTCCTTACCTCAAGACACACCCTTAGGGATGACAACGGGTCGGGTCGAACACGGATAATACCTACTCGCAACAAAAAAATCCACCCGCTACCCGATCTGTTACCCTCGCGGGTATCCATTTAAAAAATACTCACGGGTATTCTAAAATCCGCAAATACCCATGGATACCTGTAAATATTTAAAAAATATATATTTTATAAATTTTAACATTAAAATTAAATAAAATTACAAAAAATGTAAAATAAAATATAAATTCAATTAAATATAAATTATAGTTAAATTTAAACTTAATTTAATATAATAAAATATAAATTAAAATTTAATTTTAATTTTAATTTTTTGTAGGTAACGGGTACCCGCAGGTACGGATGTTATGATACCCGTACCCGAACCATTTATAAACGGGTGTTAAAATACCCGTTACCCGCTACCCGCATATAACAAATATACATAAATATCAACTATTCGTCGCGAATTTTACCTACGGATACCCGCAGGCACTTGTATTTTTGCCATCCCTACACACCCTAATGAATCACATATTCAATGAGATTGCCTCCATTAAAATGCCCTACATTTCACCCCATTCATACCATTGTTTCACTATATGAAGCAAAGACATCATTATAATAACCAATCATATTATAAAACCATGAAAAACAACTCATAAAATACATAGAACAGAAATGATGATCAATAGTAGGAAGGTGGGCCCAACACTGCACCTATAAGGGCTTGGCGCCTAGCGAACAAATTGAAGCCCAACACCAGGGCCCTAGAACCTCTCTAGATTAAAAAAAGAAATAACACACAACAAAACCAACAAAAGTACACATGGGTAAGCCAATTGGAAGAAGAGATAACATATATCTACAATATACTAAGTCATTCAATTATCACGTAAATGCATATATACAACCAAAATCATTTAAACTCAATTTATTCGAATACATGCACTAGATTCAGACTCATGAAGTCCTGCACTTGTGGCAGTAAAAATACTGCACTATTGAGCTAGTCTACCGAGCTGCCACACACAAGATTAGTCCTTATCACGGTCATAAAAATCCTAAGATCTTCTTAATAACAGAACCTCTGCCACTCTCACCACCTACCCATCCTCTTTTACATGAGTATGAACAGTTAGTAGGATTCAGGATAACCTCACACGATGAAGCAGTCCTTACCTCAAGGCACACCCTAATGAATCATACATTCAATGGAATTCCCTCCATGGAAAGGCCCTACAATTCACTCATTCATAGCATTGTTTCACTTTATGAACCAAAGACATTATTATGATAATCAATAATATTAGAAAACCATGTGGAAAAAAACTCATAAAATACACAAAACAGAAATGACACTCAATAGTAGGAAGATGCGCCTAGCGCGACTTGAAACCTCTCTAAATTAAATTATGATAATTTCATCTAGCACCAAGGGTGACGTCCAGCGCCATAAAGTCAGTGAGCACCTTGATTTTAATTTCGCTTGGCGGAGCATAAGCTTGCTCAACAAAAACCACTCTAGAGTCTCATTATCAAAGTGTCGTCCAGTGGCACAGTCCATCACCTAACGACACAACCTAGTGCCCAGCGTCCTAGAGCAAAAATTCTACCAAACTTGGGAAATCAAACTAACGGTTAGTGCCCAACGCCATCATAGAAACCAACAATGAATGGGAAAATTCTAACTTGATTCATTGAATCAAATGGTACCTTTCACTTCTTTCTTGGTTGAAATAGATGTAAAACAATTAATAAATGGTACCAATTAAGCCAATGCTCAATTTAGAATTTTGTCATTCAATTTTATCACCAAACCATAGTTCATCAAAAATCCCATCAACACATAAAAACACAAATAAAACACACAAATCACAATTCATACAATACATTAACACTGATTTGGCAACATATCACAATACAAAAATTGTCATGCCATCTACATGCATTATTCAAATTCAAGCAAAGCAAAAACCTAAAATTCAAATTTGCATACTAGCTTCCTTTACCTATTGTCAGGTTTTACAGAGGGGGTTTCACTGGGGAGAACAACACCAATGAGATCTGAGTCTAACCATAATGCTCTACTTTCTCATTTCTGGTCAATGTGGGACTTAGACTCACACTTGGATTCCTAACACCTATTTGGCAACTCTAACAATTCCTAAAACACCAAAGCACCTTTGAATTCACATGATGCTCTATCTACACATGGAAATATCACAAGAATGATTAGGTCATACCATTATGATTACTGATCAGCGAAGATTCTTATTGAAGACTTAGAGGACATATGAAAACCAAAAGAGAGTATGCTAGAAGATGACAAATTGACCAAGGAAAAGGGCATAAAATCAACTTACTCAAACGGTGAAACTTACCCTTGTAGAATTTGACGCTTTAATCACAGAGACGATCTCTGATCATTAAAAAGATGAGTAAGAAGATAACAAACTTATAGAGAAGACACATAACTCTATAAAAGTGATTTCTAGAGAAATTGTGGTTTTTATATAAAATGAATTCTAGTTATTAGAAATCTATTTATAATTTAAACTTTTCATTAAAATAATATAGTGTTCTCTTTTAATAAAAACTACCACTACTCTTAAGCATTTTCTTGGTTTTCACAATATGAATGTAAACCTCATTTTATAAGTTGGTTTTGTAAAATTGAATTAAACTTTAAAGTTTACTTGTTAATAATTTTTTCTTTTTGTGCATGTTTTTTTATTTAACTCTTTTTTTTACTTTTCATATTATATTGACAAATACAAGTTGTTGAAAGGAAAAAACACAAATGAAAATTGTCTAATGGTTATTTTCTTAAAAGGAATATATTAGATTCACTAACCAGGTATTTACTCGGTAAGTTATTTAGGAAACAACAAAACATTTCACGTATATATACTATAAGAAAATATCTTATTAACAACCAATTTTAGTGACCAAAGGTTGTTAGTCACTATAGTGACCAATTTAGATACTAATTTACAAAATAAAAAGTTATTAGTTACTAAAATAGTCACTATTATGAATAAAAATTTATAATTGGTCACTAAATTAGCTACTAAGATTTTGACTACCAAAAAAATTAGTTTCTAGAAAAGACATTTGCAGTATGGAAAAATAGGTTTGCAATTTTAAGTCACATTCTGAAATTCAAATTTGAAACACAAGTTCAAATGGCCAATGCATCAATGACTATACACAACTTTATTAGGAGAAAATCTGAAACTGATTTTGAATTTAAACGTTATGAAGATGACAATATTGATGAACATGAGAATGATGATCATATGAATGAAGACCAATCATTACCCGAAACTGTTTTCTCTTCAACAGAGATGGATTTTTTTCAAGACTTAATTAGAGATTAAATTATAAGTCATATGTAACTTATATTGATTTTGATATTATGTTTTTCGACCGTATCATTTGTTGTATTTTCCTTATGTATTCAATTGTTCTTAACTTAATTACATTTTTGTTTCCATTTAATTTTTTAATATAAAAAAATTATTAAAAATAAGCTTCACTAATAATATTAATATCAAATTACAATAATATTAATATTATTATAAAATTCATTTTATAAAAGTACTTATCATCAATACTATAAAGTTCAATTATCATTTGAACATAAATACTTCTAAAATAAAAGTATTCCAACATAAATACTAAACTTAAGTTCAAAAAGTTAAATTCAACCAACTTAACTTCTTCAACATATCCAAATACACACCTAGTGGTTACAGAGTTCAACTCTCCCACTAACAAAAACTAACAACTAACATTTGTTGAAAAAAAACAATAAATTAAACCCTTATGATAATCAAAATAATCAAAAGATTGAGATAATTATATAAAAAAATAATCAAGAAAACAAAAAGATTTAGATAATGATAAATAATCATAATTAAATTAGAATATATATATATATATATATATATATATATATATATATATATATATATATATATATATACTTTCTAGCTTATTTAAGATCAACATTTACTTGATGATAGTGCCATTCTTGCCTAGAAATTTATTGTCATGTGTGGTGTAGACATAATGGATTCGAGTTCATTAAGGGTTTTTTTGGCCAATAAGGACATTATATGAGGTGTTTGCCTCAACCAAAATATATTGAACTACTTAGTGTCCTATATGCCTTGTAGGTCCTGAACATTGTAAGCAGATCAACATATCCCCTAATATATCTTGTTCTTTGATAAACCCTAACAATGTGTCTGGGTAGGATTGAATGAGAGTGGTGGAATGTCAAGCTTTTGAAATGTTGACCAATATAGTATGTTGAAGGAATTTCCTTGACAATGAAGACTTTTTGTTGCTATTGGGTAAATTTATATTGTAACATCCCGGTGGGATATTACTTAAAATAAATATAAATAAACAAAGTAAAAAAATAAATACCTCATTTATTTTTAAACCTTTCCCGAAAACACGAGAAATTTAAAACTTTAATAACCGCTATAAATAGTCAAATATACTCATAGTTCACTTTTACAATTTGAAAGTCCAAAACAGTAAAATTCTATAAGTCAAATTACATGAAAATTTAATAATAGGCTTTAGAAAATCACAAACATCACAAACATATGCATATAATTTCCTTAGCTTAGGAAACAATAAGCAAACCAACTCAAACAGTGCACACAAGCCTGACTTCTTGCCATTCTCACTTAAGCCATGGAACTTCACCCAAGCGAGTACATTTGTCTTGCTCAAGCTGAATCACCTCGCCTGAGCGAGTGTGAAATAGTGGCTCACCATTGTCTCTCTCTCAGGCGAGTCCTTCTCGCCTCAGCGAGACTCTCCTTCGCTCAAACACACAACCCTTCGCCCGAATGAGGATTCGACGCAAAACAAAACATGTCTCATCGCGACCTCGCTTAGGCAAGCCATTCTCGCCTGAGCGAGATAACATGTCACTCAACACCAAACGGGTCGCCTGAGTGAGACGCTCGACCCAAAACCAGGAACAAGTTTCTGCAACTCTCACTTAGGCGAGAGGGACTCACTTGGGCAAGAATTGCAAAGGTTCTCCCTTGTTCAAGCATGAAATCAACCAAAACCATGCCAAAATATAGTTTAATCAGTCTCATTCAATCTCTATCAACAATCAAACCATATGAACATGTATTATATCTAATTGAACTACCAATACTCGAGATTTAATCAACTATAACCATTCAATACCTAAAACCCTCATTCTCGTCATATAAGGCATAATAGGGATTTGTATACAATATCAGTCAACCCAATTCTCAGTCTCATAACACATAGCACGAAATTTCCAACATATAGGAACCAATTGAGAAAGCTAGAAGGAATAATCATAGCACATTTAATTTAACACACACATGGACAACTTCCCCTAACCTGGAATCCTTGATTAAAATTTGGGAAGAAAATAGTGTCCCTTTTTGCTCAATAGTGCTTTGCCTCAAGCGTTCTCCCAATTCAGCCTCTTGTGCACCCAAAACTCATCACTCCCTCTCTAATATTTGTTCTCCTCTCAAAGTAAAATCAAACAACTGCAGAAACCCTTCTTCTCACCTAGAATTTGCTTTTATAGGTGTCTTAATGATGGTTAAAAAAGTTGAAACGAAAATGGGCTTAATGGTGGGTTTAATTTATATTCAATGATAATTATGTAATGGTTTTTCAGCCCCTCTTGGTTGCCCCTTCTGCTAGGTTTTCTCTGCCCTTTCACATTCAAGCCAAAGCTGCTTCTTATAAAAAAAATAAGGTTTAATTCATGTCTATCAAGGTTTGAACCCGTGACCAAACCAATGTCATTCAATAAACAACCATCAAGGTGTGATAATTATTTTAATCCTATGATTATACTATCACTTACAGGATCAAATATGCTATCAAAATAATAATAAACCAAATAACACACAATTGGCACACATAGGACTTGAACCCAAGTCCTTTCACACAACCAAGTACTCTCAACCACTTGAGCTAGTACTTTTCCACATCACATTATTTAACATTTAGTGCCATCAAAGTTCCCACCTCTTGTATTTATTAATTAATTAATTATTTAATTAATTAATTTCCATGGATCTTACATTCTCCCCACCTTAAAAGAATTTTCGTCCTCAAAAATAGAACTTACCAGGAAACAAGTGAGGATAAGACCTCCTCATGAGATCCTTCATCTCCCACATCATCTCCTATGTCATCTCATCCCAGAGAACCTTCACCGTCCTTATCTCCTTGCCCCTTAGTTGCTTGACTTGAGCATCCAATATACAAACCGGTCCGACCGGCATGGTCAGATCCTCTTGCACTTGCACCTCATCTGCTTCTAGCACATGACCTGGACTCGTAATGTATTTCCTAAATTGTGAAACATGAAAAACATTATGCAAATTGGCCAAGTGAGGTGGTAAAGCAATCTCATATGCCGTTGTTCCAATCCTCCGTGTAATCTGATAAGGTCCTATAAATCTCGGAGTCAACTTCCTTGATTTAAGAACCCTTCTGATAACGCTGTCGTTGACGCGATCAAATTAATACTACTAAACTATAGCAATGTCAGTATTGCTAAGATAGTAGTCAACAAAATAGATAGGGTAAAGTAACCCAAAGTCGTCTCCCAACGAACATGGAATTGATTTTTAACAAATCAGTTCTTATAAAACTATACAAAAGAGTTAGTCAAATAAAATAATAAAAATATGAGGGATAAAGATAAAAAGATAAAATAAGATAGAAACAATAGTAAAGAAAAATAGATTGATTCCATTGCTTTTTCAAAATAGATTCATCATCGGTTATCTAAAGATTATTGCTCAATTAACTATTGTTATAGATTTACAAATTAATCAATGTAAAGTCTCAATTAATTTGTTGGCATTCTCACTTTTAACCAAAGCACAATCTCAATTAAAAGTGAGAACTTTTAGATTATCCACAGTAAATTCAACCAAAGTACAATCTCAATCAAATTTACTATGCCTAATCATGTCTATTCTTTTATCT
>Ga0209589_1006795_pt1 | contig 18769 bp, 12 predicted proteins | sample CowpeawhiteBW_FD_187525 | JGI IMG/M metagenome (GOLD analysis project Ga0209589, IMG submission 187525) | Root nodule microbial communities of legume samples collected from California USA - Cow pea white BW (SPAdes) (version 2) | ecosystem: Host-associated > Plants > Roots > Nodule | place: USA...
ATTATTTATTTATATTATTTATTTAACTTTTATTTACATGAATATTTATTTTTTGTTTATATATTTTTTATTGTTATATTTTTGTGTGTTTTAATTATTATTTGTTTAAGTTTACTATTTATTTATTGTGTGTTTGTTTTATATTTTTGAATGAATATTTTTATTTTTTATTGATTTAATTTTATTTATTTTGATTTTTTTATGGTTGAGTGTTTATGTATATTTTTTTTATATTTATTTAATTTTTGAGGAATATTTTAATTTTTTTTATATTTATTTTATTTTGTAAAAAGTGGTATTGATTACTAATGTTAGATTATAGGTGGGTAAAGTTATCTAAGATGGACGATCTCCCTTTAAATTTCATGGATTCACAAGTAAATTTGAGTTTCATCTCAGATTTCTCTTCTTTTATAAATGAGATGAGTGATGGAGACTATACAAATAATTTTACGACTAATCAAATATTTTCAACACGAGATGAGTTGATTCAGTGGGTTTGAAGAATAACATTTCATCTTGGTTTTGTTGTTGTCATTATCAGATCTGACAAAGCTACTAGTCAACCTGGGAGGAAAACGTATGTATTGTTAGGCTGTGAAAGGGGTGGTAAGTATAGGAAGTATAAATTTGATGTTCAGCCTAGTGTCTCTGGCACAAGAAAATGTGATTGTCCATTTAAACTCAGAGGCAAACCAATTAGTAATGGAGATGGTTGGATGTTAAAGGTAATGTGTGGATATCATAACCATGATGTGTCTTATACACTAGTTGGTCACCCATTTGCTGGGAGGTTAAAATCTTCTGAACAATCCTTGCTTGTTGACATGTCTAAGAGTCAAGTCAAGCCAGCAAATATTCTACTCACTCTCAAAGAAAATAGTGAGTGTAATGTCACAACGATAAAGCAAATTTATAATGCAAGATACACTTATAAACGATCGTTGAGAGGTTCAAGAACTGAATTACAACACTTGATGATGTTGTTAGATCGTGATAATTACATTCATTGGAGTAGATGTCAAGAAGAATCTGAAGTGGTTAGTGATATGTTTTGGACACATCCTGATTCTGTTAAATTGTTGAATGCATTTAATATCATATTCTTGATGGACACCACCTACAAAACTAACAAATATCGATTGCTATTACTTGAGATAGTTGGGGTGACATCTACAGGGTTGACTTTCTCTGCTGCGTTTGCATTCATATCTAGTGAACGAGAATCTAATTTCACTTGGGCCCTAGAAAGATTTAGAGGATTATTCATGACCTCTGAGGGCGGTCCACAAGTAATTGTGAGCGACTGAGACCTTGCTTTGATGAATGCTATTGGGAGTGTTTTTCCTGATTGTTATCATCTCCTCTGCCGATTCCATATTCATAAAAATGTGCAAGCGAAGTGTAAAATGTTAGTAAATTCTGTTGACGCATGGGATGTTGTGATGGAAGCATGGGAAAATGTTATGTATTGTGAAGATGAGTCGTCCTTTAATGATTGTGTTGACCGCCTTCGTCATGTTTGTATCTCATGGCCTTTATTCTTTGAGTATGTCAATGAAAGTTGGATAATTCCTTATAAAAAATTCTTTGTAAAGGCATGGACAAATCGAGTAATGCATTTAGGAAACACAACATCAAACAGGTATGTTTCATTGTTATTATCATAAGTTATGTTCTTAATTCACTTATAATATTGTTTGTGTTAAATATAATAGGGTTGAATCAGCGCACTGGAGCCTGAAGAAAGTTCTAGGAAGTAGTATGGGAGACTTATGCTCTTGTTGGGATGCAATCCATAACGTTATTATCCTCCAACATAATGAAATCAAGGCATCTTTTAAAAAAAGTATAAATCTAATCAGTGACGCGTATAAGGGAGGCATGTATAAAAGATTGGTTGGAATTGTATCAAGACATGCTTTAGGACTCATTGCTGATGAGGTTGAACGAGTCAATCATATAGGATTTGACAGCGGGAGTTGTGGATGTGTGTTGCGAGCGACATATGGTTTACCATGTGCTTGTGAATTAGCACGATATGTCTATGGGGTGATTCCTCCGACTGTTCTTCATATAATGTGGACTAGATTAAGCTTCTCAAATATTTCATCAAATGAATCGCTTCCTAGGTTATGCATAGACAAGGAAATTGATATGGTTGTGAATCGTTTCAGTGAAGTCGATATTGTAGGAAAAGTAACAATCAAACAAAAGTTACATGAAATTGCGTGTCATGCAATGACATCAATGGTGGCTCCAATGCGAAAAGTTAAAACCAAAGGTGCACAACAAAAAAAAGGAAGATGAAAGATGCTGGTCTCTCTATGCCACCTCTCAACAAAAGCTAGTATCAGACCCTTATCAGGATATTCATATATTATATCACATAGTGGCATCAACCCTGAATTTTGAACAAATGGCTGAATAGCTGCATGACAAACTCCGAATCTTTTCAATTTCTTGCCATGGGACACTAACTTCATGTCCACTCGGTCCTAATAAAAACCATTATACAAATATTATAAATTCATCCACCAATTTCAACAAATAAATTATTAAAGTACAATACTAACCTGGCCATCCCAAATAGCACATGCCACATGATCAGCAAATCCGGTCAACAAAGATGTATCCTCGGGTCCTCCAGGAAATCCTCCTAAAACATCGTGGTCCTGCCCGGCAACAACCTCCTTATGCTGAATTATATTTTCTTGCTCCTCATGAATATCAGTAGGAACTGGTAATGATGGACTAGCTTCTCCATGACTAGTTGATGAACCACCTTCCCCATGAGATGATGGACCACTCTCTGTATGATGACCCTTACCTCTTCTACGAACAGATGCAGTAGGTCTCTGCCTAGGCTCTTGCTCAGAAGCCTCAGCATGTGAAGAACTTGAGCCACCACGATGAGCTCCTCTTGTCCTAGCCATGTCTGTAATTAAAAATAAAATTATTCGAACAATATAATTAATTAAAATTATCCAAAATTATAAATAATAATTATAATTTTTACAAATAATAATTATTTATAATTATTAATATTCAAAATTATAATATATTATTATTATTCAAAATTATAATTATTTAAAATTATATTTACTCAACAATAAAATTAATTAATATTAAAATTATTCAAAATCGTAAATAACTAAAATTTTAATTATTCAAAATTATAATTATTTTAATTTATATCTACTCAATAATTATATTAATTAAAATTAAAATTATTCAAAATTAAAATGATTTAAAATTATAATTATTTAAAATTATATTTACTCAATAATAAAATTAATTAAAATTTAAATTATTCAAAAATCATAAATAACCAAAATTTTAATTATTCAAAATTATAATTATTTAAATTTATATTTACTGAATAATAAAATTAATTAAAATTTAAATTATTCAAAATGGTAAATAACTAAAATTTTAATTATTCAAAATTATAATTATTTCAAATTATATTTACTCAATAAAAAATCAATTAAAATTAAAATTATTCAATATCGTAAATAACTAAATTTATAATTATTTAAAATTATAATTATTTAAATTTATATTTACTCAATAATAAAATTAATTAAAATTAAAATTTATCAAAATCATAAATAAATAAAATTTTAATTATTCTAAATTATAATTATTTAAAATAATAATTATTTAAATTTATATTTGCTCAATAATATAATTAATTAAAATTAAAATTATTCTAAATCGTTAATAACTAAAATTTTAATTATTCTAAATTATAATTATTTAAAATTATATTTACTCAATAATAAAATTAATTAAAATTTAAATTATTCAAAATCGTAAATAACTATAATTTTAACTATTTTAAATTCTAATTATTTAAAATTATAATTTTTTAAAATTATATTTACTTAATAATAAAATTAAATAAAATTAAAATTATACAAATCGTAAATAACTAAAATTTTAATTATTCTAAATTTTAATTTTTTAAAATTATAATTAATTAAAATTAATAATAATTAAAATTAATTAATATCAAAATTATTTACATTAAAATTAAAATTAAGTAAAAAAAATTACGGAACACGTCATTACGTTATTACGGAAGTGGAACTCGCCTACGGAAGTGGCGTACAGAAGTCACGCCATACTCTACAGAAGTCATATGCTCTTACGGAAATCAATAATGTTTACTTTCACGGAACTCAGTTTTAACTACGAAACGGTATTGATGGCTTACGGAAGTCGACTTCCGTAAGTGCCATTTTTTTTTTTGCTTCCCAACCTGGTTCTATGAAAGTCCACGACTTCCGGGTTTGTGTTTTTACATATCTATATTCAAATAAAAAATAATAACTACATGGCAGAAACAATCAAAAAATTAAAAAATTAAAATATACAACAGGATAGCTTTATTTACCTGTTGGAGAGGAATGGTGAAGGGAAGAGGAAGAGCGGACAAAAAAATAGATGGAGTGGGGCACGACAGTGAGGCAAAAAAATGGAAGGAGTGGGGCACAACACTGAGGCACATTAGAGAGGTGAGTGGGACAGATGAGAGATTGGGGGAGTGTGCGACGGCTAGAGTTGAGTAAAAACAAGTGAAGCATTAAATAGGAAAGAGAAATAGAGATTAATTGATTTAAAATTTTAAAATACTAAAAGGGTAGTTTTGAAATTTATGAAAAGTTTGGAGGTGCAGAAGAAATATTTGGGGTGCAGGAAGAAAACCACTTCTATTTATTGTGAGTGAATACAAAGCCCAAAACACTTACAAACAATTGAAGTGTATCCGTCTGTTAAACTTTTTTATGCACTTTATTCATTTTTTTAAAACTATTATATCCTTTGAACTCATATTTAAGATTGGTTTATCTGTAACAATTTTTTCTATTGATTGACAGTGAGTTCCATTTGTCCTATGTTAAATAAATAGAACAAAACTCTCACTTTCTCTTTTTTTGTCCTCTTAATTAGAATGGCATTTAAAAATATATTTAAAACAAGAGAATAAGTCTTTTAAGTGGAATTTTAAAAAATAATTAACACTATATTGTTGTGTCTTTTTTGTGATAACACTCAAATTTTAAAACTATTTTTAGTTTCTCAAAATTAGAAAAACAACTAAACTTGAAGAATAAAATTTAGGATTTAAAATCTAAGGTTTATAATTGTTTTTAATGCTAAAAAACAATATTAAAAACTAAAAAAAAAATTTAAAATTTAAAATCAAAATTACCACAAATTCCAAGATAAAAAAACATAATTAAATAAAATATAAATAATTTTGAACCTTTTAAATTCAACTTGTTTTACTAAAGATAAGAAATTGGTTGAGGAGTCACTTCACTTAACTGGAGAGACAAAAAGTTAGGTCAGTTAGTCAATAATAACTAAAAAAAATTTATTGTCACAGGTGAGCTCTACCACAAATAAATAAATAAATTAAATATATAATACAAATACAGCAAAATCCATTTACACAGTGGTTGCAACTCAACCATCACGCGCAACTGCTACTAATTGAAGCTTGTTGTCACTATTATTGTGACTAACATTATTACAATTATTATTATTAGTGTTAGAAGCACGAAACGATTCGTTTTGGTGCGGCTTTTTCCTGTGCTTAAACAAATAAAGCAGCGCCGAAGCCACTAACAGGATGCCACCTGTGATTCCGCACACCAGACTCGCCGTCATCAGCGCCTGTCCCACGTGGCTTCTTCTGGCGCCGCCAACTCCCCACCACTGCGGCGGAAGTGACTCCGTCATGTTACCGGGTGGAACGTCGGAAGCAGAAGAGCCCTTGCTGGTGCTGAAGAAGGACCTCATATCCGGCGAGGAATTGGCCGGCGGCGAGGCCTGAAAGAAGAGGCCGTGCTCCGACGGCCGGAGATCTCGCCCGGCGGAGGAACTTCCGGCGAAGAGTAGCGCGATCGCGATGAGGATCGCGGTGGTGAGTCCCCAGAGCGACGACATCAGAAGAAACGGGTGGAGCGTTTGCGTAAACACAAGAGAACGGTAGTGACTGGTTTGAACGGTTATATATATATATATATATAATATTAATGTATTATTGACTTTCATAAATCAAAGTAAAGCATTTTATATTATTAATTATAAAATTATTAATTTTTCTAAAGGTAAATATATTATTATAAATAATAATAATAATAATAATAATAATAATAATAATAATCAAGCATATTTGAATGCTGTAAAAATTAGCAAATCTATGAGTATGTATACAAAAGGAATACGAGAGGTTAGTATACAATTTTTAAGCTAAATTTTGTACTTACAGCTACTTAATAAATCCCTTTTTCTTTTACTATTTTATTTTTTATCTAGTTTTTTTCTCAATCTCTTGCTGCTTTAATTGTACTATTCGTGTTAATTTATGCACTCTTTCAAATCACTCAATATTATTTAATTATTATAGTTATCTCTTTCTTTTATTTTAATTTCTTTTAAAATAGCGATTCCAGTTATCTCTTTACCACAATTATTTAATAATTTTGTAAGGATCTTATTTCTGAAATTTATATTTTTTTCAAAAGAAAATAAAAGTTCTGTTTGTTGAGTGTTAGTATTTTTATTTCTTTTTGGGTTGCTTAGGTTTTAAGCGTTTCCTTGTGTGACTACCTGTCCGTCACTCTCACCGCTTTCTGTATTGTCCTTTTCAAGTCATTGTTTTCTATTTTCTTTTATTTATTTTCTCTTTATCATGTCAAAATTACACCTTTTTTCTGTGACTTTAATTCCACTTTTATATTGATAGGGAGTTTATTAAAAATAAATGTTAAAAAAATAATAGTTCATAGCTCATGAAGTATTACCTCTTGAATTATTTTTCAAAAATGGTCTAATTAATTTAATATTTTACAAAACCCACATCTAAATTAATTATTTAATTGGTGTATTTAAGACAGAAAAACATTAATTTTATTATTATGAACCAAAAGCTTAAAATCCTGTGAATGATTAGCGATGAAAATGTCCTTGCTTCTCGACGTACTGAGCAAAAAATTTCTGAAATCAATGTCTTTTATCATCTATGTTACAAATGTGCACTCCCAATTGTTTTGAAATAGGAAAGAAATGTCACAATTAAATAAGACAATAACTGAAAGGGGCTCACATGTTTCTTCATTCATGATTCTAGGTTAGGCTTATCCTTTTATAGGATTGACAATCCTTCTTAACATAATTCAGAATTTGGCAAAAGAAAACATTCTGCTACCCTTAACAAAATGGACTCTACCAGATAGTACTTGCTGGGTTTTTCAATTCTGTATCGATCAAAAGAACACAATGTATCATTGCAATTTACTGATACAGAACAGCTACAGCTACTAAAGCAAGCTGCTGGATGAATATTATTTTTATTAAAAGCACCAAATGAAAATGTTTTGCATTTTTCTTGTTTCAGACAAAGGGGACTACTACTCTGCAATCTGCACTAAAGAATCTTCTCAGTAGACTTCAACATGCCACTGTTTGTTCTTCTTAAGCTGAGAAAGCTTCTCTTCCCAACTTTCTCCTCTTTGCTCAGCAACCCTCTTCAGTGTGTCTTGGATCCCAGGCATCATACCTTTCAGACCACAGAAATATATGTGGGCCCCGTTATCCAGGAGTTTGAAGATTTCATCACTATACTCCTCAATCTTATCCTGAACATACATTTTTCCCCCATTCTTGTTCTTTTGTTCTCTGCTAAGGGCTCGATCATAGCGGAAATTATTTGGGTAATCCTTCAGGTATTTACTGAATTCCTCATCATAGAGAAGACTGTCAGAGTTGGCAACGCCAAGGAAAAGCCATGCCAGTCCACCGAACTTGTAGTTAGGGACAGATTCCATGAACATTCGACGTAGATAGCCTCTGTATGGAGCAACACCAGTGCCGGTGGCAATCATTATATGGGTAGCATTAGGGTCATCCTCAGGCAAAAGCATTATCTTCCCTGAAGGGCCTGCCAAAAAAATTGTAGCTGATTCAATTCCTACCCAGAAAGATGTAAGTTCACCAACATTCAGAATGGACAGTTGACACCCAAGACCAGTTAACAATAACAACCAAAACTTTCTCATGATGAACATAGAAATGCAGTCATGCAATAACCCGTAAGCTATTGTACAATATATACTTTCTCCTTATTTGGTTTGTCACATTTCTTTACTATGCTACACCATACTGTAAGAGTTTGATGTTAACCAGTAGAACAAATGTTAAAACTTAAGAGCTGCTAAAGTGTGAACAACTGGTTCACTAGTATACTGCATGAAAACCTTACAAAGTTCAGAGAATTTAAGTACATCAAATCACCTTGTCTGTTCAATTTCAAATCATTGTTTATGAAAATGAGTTTTTTCTCACAATCACAACGCGCATCATTTAAGCAAATTGCTGCCATCACATATGATTAAACAGAAAACAAACAGCAGTAAACAAGCTATATTCCGACATTACATTGAGGAAGTATAGATTAGAACACAATCTGGTAAGGTGCGTAGAACACACCTATGGTAACAGGAAAAACAAGAAGCTACTGATCATGGCAACATCAATATAAAAAGATATTAAAACTTGTTGGAATACAAATGTTGGTTACACAAGAAATTAGAGAGTATGTCAACCTTTGCTGAAGTAAAAAGGGTTAAGCCTTACCTGTGATCTTAATTTTGTCTCCAGGTTTTGAGTCACACAGAAAATTGCTACAAACGCCATTCTTGGACGGATCTTCCTTTCCTGTCTCAGGATCATAGTAAACAGCACGGCGCACACACAAGCTGGCTGTTTTACCATCAAAAGAGTCTCCATACCTCGTGGAAGCAATCGAATATAGTCGTACATTGTGGGGAGCCCCGGGTTTCTTTGGATTTTCACCCTGTCACCCATGTAAAATGGTATTTACAACTTGTGAAATTAATTTAGAATTTTAACTCCTACATCTGATCCCACAAAAAAGGAAAAAAAAATGCTTTATACATGAATTAATAAGCCAAAAGGCACCATTAGTTTTCAGATGGAAGGTGGAGAGGGGAGACAGAATCAGCTTGATGATGACTACTAATCACAAAATTCTACAGCAAAAGGACATATAATTAAACATTGTAAATATTTAAAACCCATTCCTTCATCAAGATTATTTTATCAGAAAAATCTTAACGCAAAGATAAATCAGAAAGAATGAGAGGGAAGCATAGAATAACAATCAGGAATACGTCACTTACTGGAGGAATAACACCATAACTCTGTCCTTCCCAGTAGGGAACATTTCCACCATGATCAATCACAATATGACAAGTTTCCCCAGGAGCTTTCGGTCCCACAAGTCTCTCAACAGACACAATTGTTGCTGTATAGGGTTCTTTAGGCTTGTACAAATTCAATGGAGGTTCTTCAGCATCTTCCAGTTCTAAAGGTGAGACAGAAACTTTTGGTACACTTGCTTGTTGCACTGACATGCATACCACATTTCTACTTCTTAAACAAGAGCTGTTAGCCTTCAAGTCCAAAGTTAATACTGGTGCCCATGACTTATCCCGAAAGTTTAAGTTAGGGGCCTGCACCGTCAAGTGTAGTTTTTGTTAAAAACAGAATCTCTTATTCTACCAACTGCAGTATTATGTTCTTAGTTCTTTGAAAATCAATTAATACATAACAACACAAGCATCTATGGAAACAAGATTGTACAAACCCCATACACATGTGCTAAGTAGAACTCTAACTAAAACACCACTGTTCTGGGAAAACCAAAATACATCAATGCCAAAGCTCTACATTTCTAATATAGAATTAAAAATACCCCAGTTGCACCATACAAGTAGAAAACCATATATAACACCAGTTACCAACTACAACCAAAAGCTATTTTTGACCAAAAGATAAAACTTTCACCTTTGCCCAGTGTTTGTTCCACTCCATTACAGTTTTGCATGTATGGAAATGAAGCAAATCTAATCTATAGTAAAACACAGCCCTTTGGCCCCTTTCTAAACTCTCAGAAATAAACATGTTCATCCACTGATCTGTGTAATTGAACTTGACCCCTCGAGGTAATCAACATACTCATAAAAAGCTAGCATAACTGCATATTCCTCAGACAGTTGGATCGGTTATTTAACATGACACAAAGAACAGAAACATCAAATAACTTCTAAAGTCAAAAGGCAGACAAAACGAAACAGAAGTACTATCAAACCTTGAACGCAGATCTTCTGAGAGACAAATCGCTGCCAACAGGAACAGTTACAGCCGCCTGCTAAACCCCATAAAAGTCTTAGTACTCGTCAATTAAATTTCATGCACAAACTGATAAAATTTCTGAGCTTAAAACTCCACTCACGTTAAATTTCTGAGCTTTGACTTTCTACAAACACATCTCCACACACCAACAAAAACCCAAACGAAAAATAGAGAAAAAAGAAAAGTAAAAATAAAAAGTTGGAATTTTGATTCCGATTAGAGTGACCCATTGGTTCTGGAAAGACAAAAACAGTGACAACATGGAGAAAGGGAAATGGGTGAAAGGGAAGTACCTGAGACAAAGTCAAATGAAACATCCTGAGATCGAGAAGAAAGAAGCTGTAGTGGCTATCAGAGCAGAAGATGTGATTGGAAAAAGGGTAGATTTGAAAAACAGAGAAGTTGTTAGAAGGGTGTAATATAAAGAAGGTAGCACACCAAAGACTGTTCAAACTGGTCTTGATTTGGGTTTTTCGATGATCCTTTGGCGAAAGGGAAAGGTCGGCTTTGTTTTTTGGCTCCTGGAGTGTTAAACCATCTCTACCACCTTCTCCTCAATAAGGCTGCTATAGTTACATCAATTTAGGAATACTTTAACTTAATTAAACACTATTAATACAATTAGTAATTACTCCTTCTGTTGATTATTATTTAAAAAATATTACTAATATATTATATTGTTGTCATTATTAGGGGGTAAAAGAGGTCTGCGGGCTGGTCCACTATCTGCAAAAATTGGACAAATTGGATTGGTGCTTTTAATCTGTTAACCTGTTTTGATCAGTATTTTTTTGTCCAGTTGAGATCGTGGGTTAGAGATGGAACTTGATGGGCTCTTTTTTTAAATAAAATATAACTTTTTTATATTATATTACTTGAAAATCTAAATATAATGATATTGTAAATTAAATTATTAATATTTCTTAAATCATTAATTATAATAAATCAATTTAATATGTAAAGCTAATAATTATTTTAATTAATTTAATTAAAAATATTAATTAATTAACTAAAACTTAAATTATACTTGTAGTGTGTTTATATATATATATATATATATATATATATATATATATATATATATATATATATATATATTAAAAGTATAAAATTAAAAAACTAATGGACTAACCCTTCAATCCTTTGACTCATCTTTTAATAAAACAAGTTAAAATTTTCGATCTATTTTCTTTCGGTGGACTAACCCGCCCTAATGGCTATTATTACTAACTTTTCAAAATAATTTTGTTACTATTATTTATTCGTATAAGAAAGATATACCTATAATGTTTAATAAAAAAAAAATATATTCTGAAAATAGCATCTGTATCTTCTAATGTATGAATAGAGATAAGGATAGTAATTTAATGGTTTCTTTTATTATTAAATGAAGTTATTAATAAATATAAAACTTGTGTTTTTAAAAAAAAAAAATAGTTAATAGTTATTATAATATTATTTTAATGTTCTCTGTCCAAATTTAAAAAAATTATTGCAAGTGATGAAATTAATGTTTTTATATATATTTAATCGTTTGTTTTACATACTAAAAGTTGTATATAATTTGAGAGTAAAACTTAATAAAATGTGTTTAAATAAAATATTGCGATGGAATTGAATTTGAGCTCTAAAATAGACAATATAATTATGACAATGCTTAAGTAATCTGTGATGATCAAAATATTAATCCGTGTTATATTACAATTCAATTATTGTTATTATATATAAAAGATGTCGTATTTTCAAACCATTACATTAAATATAACTTTCTAGCAAGCAATAGAGTAAAATATAATGGCATATTCAATTTATTTTTTTCCAAATTATACACACATTACAAATGTTTTTCACAAATAAAAATATCTGTTATGAGGGAGTGTACAGTTTCTATATCCTAAAAATGCGCTTCTGTTACATAAAAGAAGAATTACAATTTATATCAAGATGTGTATAATTTTAGGTAGAACAACAAACCATGTCTGGATCAGGAGAAAATAAATAAAAATAAATAAATCATGTGAAACACTAGAAATAATTGAAGAAAATAAGACTAAATATTACAATTAAAGAAAAGAATTAAATAATTAATGGTACAAGTTCAATAATCTGTTAAAAGGAAAAGAGACATCTGAAGCAATAATATCCCTTTCAACATTTTCAAAACTCAGTTTTCCTCTTTTTCTATCGAAGACACCACTTCTAGTTTAATTAAAAAACTTTTGTGTAGATGTAAGAAAAGAGTTTCAAAAATATAAAATCCAAAAATATAAAATAAATCATTTTAGTATTTCAAATATTAAAAGAAGCTACATCTCAACTTATAACTAAAGTTTCTATTAAATCAAATCACACGTTATTATTGGCATTTACTCCTTACATAAAAGGTCGAGTCTTTTAAAAATGATCATACAAAGATTAAAGTTAAAATAAAAAAATTATTACAACCTTAATAAGAAGCTTGCATCAAAGAAAGAGTAATTGTTACAACCTACGTGGAAGTAAAATAAGACTTCATAGAATAATCTTTGAATTCAATATTACCTCACAAAAACAACTATTCGAGATTACCTAACACCAATAATTATAGGAACAAAAAGTTGGAAAATTTTACTCTACTAGTAAAGGATAGCCGTGAACTACTTTTTTTTTAATCAAAAAGCAATTAATTTTCTGGATGATACTAAAATTGTAATTAAATTAAAAACAGCTTCCACATATCACATTTTAAAGCGATCCAATAACAAATATTTCCTCCAGCAAAATTGAAAGGTACTTCGATCGGTATAAAGTGGCAACAAAAAATTGAATAAACACTAAAAAGACTACTCAGTACTTAACAGGGGCAAGAACATCAAGTTGAGAACCCAGCTTCTCCTCAGCAATCTTCTCGGCTTTCACTCTCAACTTGTTGAGCTGCTTCTTTCTCTCGTAAACCAACTCTGCCTTATCCTTTCTCTTCTTCTCCAATTCCTGCAATCAATAGTAAAACAATTACTCACATAGCCCAAAACAATTACACACAACAGAAGCACAACGTTTCCATCAATCTAATTTTCATGCCCTCCAAGATTGAACAAGTAAAGAACAAATTTTCTTATAAGCGAACATATCATATTAAAGAATAGTAACTATAGTTACCTATACTCCAAAATTACATAATGGCACAATCATAACTATAATAATAATTGATAGAAATGGGCAATACTAGATAACTGTCACCATGTCTACCCACATTCCCAAACCCCATCCACTATCACAATTAATCAAAAACAGCTAAATAGCAAACAAAAATATATATTCTCCACACTGGACAAAGAGATCATATAGAATGTATTCTAATCACTTTCACGAAATATAAATTTGCAGTTACCCATCACAAGTTTACAAAGGCAAAAACTTACCCTGATGGTATCGTAGTAGCTCCATCCAACTTCAGATGATAACCTGCCCAACACACAATACTTGTGTCCTTTCTGAAGCCTCAAAACCCTGATTCCAATTTCAATCAATTAGCTTAAATTCCACAAAGCAAACAAACAGATTCATTCAATGTAATATAGTTCAACAGGCAAACCCTAACAATATAACGATTTTCCACACTTGCATCCAATTATAAATCAGCATAAATGTTTAGTTCATTAATTGCGACAGAAAAAAAAAACCCTAATATCATACAAGGAACAATTGTGATACCTAGCCAACATATGTACAATTAAAGTAAGACACATTATTAAAAATAACAAAAAAAATAATAGTTTAGGAGGATAAAAGACATACTTGAGAGCATCAGGAACAACCATTCTCTTGGTCTTGTCATACGGAGGAGGAATCCCCTCATAAACCTTCAAACGATCAAGAGCAGCTTCCCCACGTTTTGTCTTGTGTGGTATCATTCTACAAAACGCAATACAAAATTCAAAAACCTCACAACGAATTCAAAAAAGACAATTGAAACTGACCTTAATCGACCCGAACACAATTATAGGTTTTCGTAAAAACAAAGAATAAAAGAAAACGAAGAAACATTTGAAAAGAGAAAAGTGACAGACCCACGAACGGTACGCCAGAAGATCTTAGCGGGGGCGCGGAAGTGGATTGGGCCATGAGAAGGTTTGGTGTTCATGCGTTTGCGCAGGAATCTCATGTACTTCATCTTCTGCCTCACGAGGCCACCGGAGATGCAGATCTCTTCGCACCGCACCACCACTACCTTTTGACCGTTGAGAAGTTCTTTCGCCACAATGGACGCGAGTCGACCCAGCATGTGGTGCCGCGCGTCAACCACCACCCTCTTCGCGCAGATTCCCGAACCTGACACCATCTTCACTTCACCACACAGCACAACACAACGGCACAAACCCTTTTCCCTCACGGTGCCCGGTGCTTATGGAGGACAACATTAGGGTTTTTGAAGTTGCCTCTGGGCTGGGATTTTGGGCCGAGCCCAACTCGCTTAGCATACTTTCTATGTAACTAATTATCATTTAGGTTTTTTAATCCCGTTCAACATAAAAGTTTCAAATTTTTATATTTAGTATTTAGGAATGAGAGAAATCTTCTTCAACCACACCTAACTATTTAGTATTTATAAAATATTGTTTTTCAGAGATATTATTATAGAAAATAAAAAATAATTCAAAAAAATTGTATTTAACCCATAAATTTCCGATTATTCCCAGAATATATTTCTTACACGCAATATGTAAGGTATTTTTAAATCAAAGATACCTTATGAAATGTATATTCTTAAGCATGTCTTTGGATTTAGAAATATTTTAAGGTTTGTACTGTTCGAAATGAAAAAAAAAATGGAAGTAAATGAAGAAAAAAGGAAGGTGCAGAAACAAATAGTCTTAACTGCAACACAAAATCACACTCCCCCACTCAGTTTTTGTTAAGCATGAGATAGGTAGAGATAACTAAACCAAAATGACTCATTTTTTCCTCTTTTGTCCCATGACTACTAACTGCACCTCCACATTTACTCTTTTGCGGTAGAAAACCAATATTCTATCTCGTTGCATCATGTAGTTGTCATTGTAACTCTGCTGCACTCACACAATTACCATATCCATGTGGTCGTTATAATATATAGCATCTTATAAATCGATTTTAAAGTATTTAATTAGATTGAAAAGTTCATCCCTTCATATAATATCAAATTATATAAGTATAAGATTAGATATACATACTTATGTAATGTTCTGAATTTGTCATTCTAAAATGCCTTTTTAAATTATCCAATCTGAAATATGTTTCCAGTTTACGATTTCTGGATACAAGTTTGTCGGGAAAAGTTTGCTTCCAAAAGTCGTAATTTTAATAGATCATCAATGAATGGAAGAACACTCATAATAAAAATTACGGAAGTGCATTAATAATTATGAGGGTGCAAAAAGTAAATTCAACCACTCAAATTACAAATCAGGCCGATTGAAACTTTTGGGCTCAGTTTACTAACGCCTTTGTTTAATGAGTGTAAGTAAAGCTGTCAAAATGAGTTGGAATCCGCGAGTCAATTCGGTCCCCTACGGATTCGGACCGGATTGGGTTGAAATTTTTTTATAAATTTCAGTATGGGTTGATTTTTGACTCGGCTCACTTAGAACTCGGTTCACTCAGGTTGAATCTGTGGTGAGCCGAGTTGGCTCACCAACCCGCAAATTCGGCAAGTATTTTTTGTTAAGTTGGACTTTGCATTTACGTTAGGTTAGGTTGTTTTTTTAGCTAACACATAGATAATTTTATATTTTTGTGATTTTAGTTTGTATTTGAATTGTATTGGAGTTTATTTAGATTTTAATTATAATTATAATATAGTTTTGACTGAACAAAATTTTAAAAAATTCTATTTTTTTAACTGAGTCTGTGAGCTAACCCGTGGTGGGCTGAGTCGGGTTCAAATTGTTTTGGCTTACTAATAAGTAAGTCAGGTTGGATTGGCTCACTAAGTAATTAACCTGTGATGGGTTGAGCCAGACATGACCGGAGTTACCCGTTATTATAAAAGAACATGTTATTCTCCTACCATACCATGTTTATTTTTTCTAAATTAAAACAAGCATTCACGTTTTTTTTTTCACAAGGTCTTTTGGACTGGATTGTAATCCTTTACTTTTGGATAATTCTTTCTGTACCTTCATACTTTTCTTACCCCGCACCTCCATAAATATTATAATTCCTACTTTATCCTTGCCGCATTATACAGTTTGAAAGTCAAAAATATTTTCTAAGAAGTCTTCCAAATTGTTTATAAAAAAAAAGTAAATTATACTTTAATACACATGGAGTTGCATAAAGAAATTATGGGGTACAGGAAGAAAAAACCAAGAGTTTTAATCAGGCCATCGGGCTGTAACCCATATTTGAACCTGTACCTCATTGAGTTTGAAATTATTTTTTCTATTTTTCATATGAAAAATAAGTCCAATACGAAAGTTGGTGAAAAAAAAGACACTACTTACATTTCTATTTATTTTAATAAAAAAGATAATATTAATAACGGTAAGCATACATATTAAATGTATACATTAGAGGAAATAATCCCTTTACATATTGTTATAATTGTTATAAATATGCAATTTATACTATTTTTTTTACAAATTTAATTAAGGATAAAAAAGTGTTAATGTACATACCAAGATGAAAACTTGCATTATATATTGTATATGTGAATAATTTATATAGAGGAGTACTTTCATTGTTAGTGGCTTTTTATATTAAGATGTTATAAAATGTAGAATATTAATATTTATGATATTATCGTTATGTTATAGTGCAAAGTGTGTATATATATATATATATATATATATATATATATATATATATATATATATATATATATATATATATATATACTTATTGATGTTTATTTTGTTTTTACCAAATACATGTGTCATGTTAAGATAAGACTAATCAAATTTTAAATAATTATTAATTTTTTTAATTATATTAAAACAAAGTATCTCAATATTTATATATTGAATTGACTATTTACTAAAAAAAACTGATTTTCTAATAAAGATATAACAAAAGGACAAAAGTTATACAAATATGTGTAAAATTAATTTAGTCTTTTGATGGTTAGTTTAGTCAACTTAAAGTTAAGCAGTAACCAAAACAATGATTAAAAGTAAATTATTTACAAAATAATTAAAGATAAAATTGATATTATAAAATTAGATAAAAAAAGAAAATCTTTTTATATATTATTATAGATTAAGTTTCTGAAACATAAATAATTTAATTTGAATCAAAATCAATGTAATGAAATCAAAAGATCGTGGGGATGAATTATAATTGCATTAATTTTCCTTACACACTTATTTTATTTTTCACCTTGCATGAATTGCAATGCTCCTCAGGAGAGACAAACAACAACCGCAAGTATTCCTAAATCAAACAAAACACACCTTAATTTCGGACTTCAACTCAAAATCTCCTTCATCACAATTCTGTGTAATAAATAGATAAGCAAAGTATTAAAATATATAGCTTGAACCATTTTTTTGGTTTGATATAATTATTATTGAATCTATTTATAGATTTGGTTTTACTTGAGACTAATAAACGGAATGAAGTGAGAGAAGTGATTGGTTCCTATTATTGGTGAACGAACATATTCAATGATTTGAATCTTGAGCTATATACAAGTGTGTGTGATTGGATGAATATGATTATATATATATCTTCAATGGCAAATGAGAATTGTCAAAATTCAAAAGAACACTGTTGGCTTCTTGTTTTTAACATTATCTGCTTCTCACCGATTCTACCAAAGCAATCATATCATTTTTGGCTAAACGTTGTTGGGATTTGTCTTATTGCTGCCAAACTTCTTCGTATTTTTTTAACCATTTTACTTTTTATTTATCATAAGTTTTTGGATAATGGGTTCAGAAGTGTTCTCAATCACTAGCTTGTTATTTGTCCTTTTCTTGGTGCGATTTTATTCGTTATCTCACTAATAATAATGATGCTTAAAGCTAACATCACTAATTTTTGTTTTGATAATGTCATCGGTTTCGTTATTACTACATGTTAATAAACATCCCTTCAATACTTTTTATGGTTATTTCTTTCACTACCTTCATCACAAATCAATTTTTCCAACAATACCCAAATGCAACCATTTTTAGGTTTTGCAACGCAATTGTTATTATAAAAATGAAAGTAGCAAAAATTTCGGCGGATAAGAAAATTTGGAAGTTGACAAGAAACAAAGTTAGGAACAAATTACCAAAAGTGAGTACACATAAAAACATGTTTGGGAATCTTATTCTGAAATGCAATTATGCTTTTGACCTCAACAACTTATCAATCATTCGCAAGCAAGAATTTGAACAACGATGAACCAGCTGAAAAGTTCACATTCATAACCCTTTTCCTGCATAAGAAACTCATAAGGGTGGAGTTTTGTGATCCCTTAATTTGGAGTGTGTGGAGATTATGAACCATAAAATAGGGTATTTTTCTGGACAGTATACTTCACTACACCTCAACTTATTAATTCACATTCTTCAACTGCGACAGGAAG
>Ga0209589_1006797_pt1 | contig 18760 bp, 9 predicted proteins | sample CowpeawhiteBW_FD_187525 | JGI IMG/M metagenome (GOLD analysis project Ga0209589, IMG submission 187525) | Root nodule microbial communities of legume samples collected from California USA - Cow pea white BW (SPAdes) (version 2) | ecosystem: Host-associated > Plants > Roots > Nodule | place: USA...
AAAAAAAAAAAAGGAAAAGGAAAAATTACAAACATTCACTTACTCTATTTACTATTTCTTTTCTTGTTTATTTCTTTTATCTTTATCACATCATTTGATACATTTAAAATTCTTATAAAAGTAATTTAAAAAAAAAAATACACATGCACACACACACACATTTTTACACATTTTAATACAATAATAATTTAAGCTTTTTAACCAGATACTAATTAACATTTACATTTTTTTTTATCTAAACTGTTCTCTTTTCTTATTCTATTCCCCTTTCCTCTCCATTTTTAATGAACATTTATAATCACTCCAAAGAGTCTACCAAGAAATTTTAGGTGATCACATCAGTCCTTACAGCAATTAATTTATAAACAACGTTGGTCAAATATAATTTAATTATGAATGAGATATATAAATTGATAAAAATATTTTAATTATATATACTTTTTTCTAGACTTAAATATAAATGAAAGTAATCAATCGTTACATTGATTCAAAAATTAGTTAGATTTAATTCTATAAACTATATTTAAAAATATTTTTTCTGAAGTCATTGAAGTTTAATTTTAAAATCTTAAAATTAATAAAAAAAATGTCTCAATTAACAAGTTTTTTTTAAAAAAATATCATTAAATCATAATAAAAACAGTTAAATTTTATTTATATTTAATTTTATGTAATGTATTTTTCTTATTGGGAAGACGTAAACATGCAACTACAAAATACTACTAGTAGTAAACTTTAATTCTAAGATGTGATATTTTCAATTTCAACAGAATTAAATGACATCTTTAAGTCTGAAAGAAATAACTCCTTAAAAAGACGTGTCATTATTATGTGAGTTTAATATATTAATGAAAATGTTCTTCCGGCATATTCTTTACACTTGCACTCTATATTGTTGCAAATTGAAAGAAAAAGTGAGAATATAAAATTTTAGCATACGGAAAAAGTATGAAAAAATGTTGTATTATTGATATAAGCTAGATGAAGAGTACTCATTTATCGTGTGCTCCTTCCAAATTGGAAACAGAAAAATAAAAAAAGAAAAGTTGAAGAAGTTCCTGGAGTGTGTTAAGAAGTTTAATTTTGATATTTTGATAATAAAAAGGAAGAATTTAGAGGTAGTACTATAAAGGGGAAGGAGGAAGGTTTGGCAGTTATGAAAGGCGGTGAGAAGTGGAAGAGTATGGATGGAGAGAGGTATGGCATGGTCATAAATGTTGTTAGTGTGTGCAGTTGAAAGGAGGGTCTTGAATGCCATTGCCATTGCCATTACCAATGGTTCTTTAATGTTAACAATAACTCCAACTTCCCCAATTGGCTCACTCACAAAACTAATATCTTTAAAGCTCTCAACACCCTCTTCACCCATTCAAACAAACCACACCTTAGATGACCTATGCTATTAAACCACCCTTTAAAGCCTCTCAACACCCTCCCCATTAAACCAACCAAGTCCTATGAGTTACCAAATAAATAAAACCCAATTTAATGTTCCTTCACCTCCCTCTCTCTCTATTAAATCTCCCAAACAACCCCTCCTCTTGTAATTTCAAATCTCTTTCTTCCTACACATTAATTCAATGGGGCTTCTAACAAACTAATTAAACATAGTTTAATTTGTTGTGTTCATTCATCAAATGGTATTCTAGTTCATAACCCAGAAATAGCTAGGTGGGTCAACGTGTTACATGACACACCGCCAACTATGCCTTCACTTCGTGTAATGCATGTCAATCTTTACGTACACAACACTTTGATTTCATTGAGGTAATTGGGTCATCTTAAAAACTGAAATCAAATGTTTTTCATGCTGTTTTTTTATAAATGATTCAGTTCGGATCATTAAATCAATTTATTGATTCAAGGAAGGCAAACGTAGATGTGACAAAGCATATGTGATACATATGTGTGTCTTTTTAAGGGATTTTGGGTTGTATTTCTTTTACATGGAACACGGAATAATATAGGTTTGGCCTCTTAGGTTCAGAGGCTTGTCCATTGCTAACGTCACCAATTACAACCAATTTTCCTGTGCTGCCCTAAATGGGTGATTTACTAAATCAAATTTAACTGTGGATTACCTACAGGATACTCAAGCGCACATTTGTTGAGACATCATCATGTGTATTGAGATGATAAGTATACAACAAGATTATATGTTAAGAATCAAATGCTTTGGAAGTATAACTATTAATTTATAATATATAAATGGATATAAATCTTAATCTACAAGCCCATTTTCTAAAATTAAAATAAAGTTAACTTCTTAATATGATATCAGAATTAGATTAAAGTCTATTTTAATGAAATTTATTTTTTGTTGAGTTTATTATTTTACTCGCTATCAGATTACTCATTAATGTTCAGTCTCATGTTCGAGAAACGTATAACTCAAACGAAAATAGATGTATTGAAAATATCACGACAACTAAAACTGAAATCAATTTAAGCCGTCAAAATTAATGAGTGGTCATGCTAGTATGACTGAAATCAATTAGATATAGTTAGTTTTGTAGTGATGAAAAAGTGATTGTCATACTGGAAGTGAATCAGCATTTAATAATGAAGAAAATTTATTTACAATTATTGATGTGAAAAATGTTGATGGTTGTGGTTGAAGATGGATTATGAATGTTAAAATAATATTTGGGAAGCAAAAAAGCATGATTAGAATTGAAGAAATGAATTAAAAGTTTGTTGTGATAATTAAGAAAGAAAAAAGAAATGGTTGGCGTAATAGGTAGGAGTAGAAGAAGGTAAAGAAAGAGAAAAGGGTGGGAAGTAGCAAGGCATTAAAGGCAAAGAGAGATAGATGGAGTGTTGAATTTGAAGAAAGTTCACCTGCCTTCATTAAACCTCCTTGAATTCACTTAAATGCAGACTTGAACAGCGACCAAATTAAAACAAGTGTGTGTTTGTTGGTCATCTTTCTTCTTCATTATCAAGAGACAGTTTTGTTCTGTTAAATGCCCCCAACCCACCCTGCCTTCCCTTCATTTATGTTTCCTTCTTTCTTCTTACTGCAAACAAACTGTCAAAATCTACTCACCTCAGCTACCTTCTTCATATCCTTCTCCTTCAATTTACCTTCCAATAACCACTTCATCCATACCTCATTTTCAACAACAATTTCTTTTTTCACAGTTCTCCAATCCCAATTATCCTAATAATTAAATCATTTACTTGTTTTTTTAAGAACAAAAACTGAAGTGTGATGAGTACAAATTACTTTTACTTTACGTGGAACTGGTTCTTTTAAATTTTTATGTGCCATAGTATGAGTTTTCATTTATTTGAAAACATTTATTTCAACTGTAAATTTGTTAGTTCGAAAAGAAATATAATCAATTTTTTTTATTTGTTAACTAAATTTTATAATTATTATTGGTACCATCAGGGACATAATTTATTTTTTCTTTTTCCAATATTTGAATTACAAGAAAATATAATTTAACTTTCAAATATTAGAATCGGTCAAATTGCGATGTTATTATCATCGACTTTAATACGACACAACATTATTTTTTTCTAAAAGTCACAGACAAAAAGTTAAAATTTTTTTAATTTTTTATTACATAAATATTTGTGTTAGTTTTGACTTAACAAATACTAACTAAAACAAACATTAAAATGAAATTTAACATGAGTTTACTAAATGTTAACTTTATTTAATTTTAATATTTTATTTATTTATATTAGTGTTAGCTAGTGGATATTACATATAAAGTAAAACTAAAATAAATAAACGAATGTAAATCTTATTTATTTTTAATATTTGATTTATTTAAGTTAGTGTAGATTTATACAATAATATATTTAATTTTAATATTTTATTTATTTAAGTTTGTATCGGTTTAACGAATGTTAATCTTGTTTATTTTAATATTTATTTATTTAAGTTATTGTCTACTTATAATGAATGCTAACTATAAAAAGCTAAAATAAATAAGATTAGCATGAGTATATAAGTTAAAGTTGGTTGAGTCGGCATTAAGTTATATATTTTGAATCTGTGAGTGTTCCTTAAATTAAAAATAACCCCATATTACTTTTAATATAATGATCCAAATTTAAGGATGACAAATATGTTTACTTATAGTTTCTTTTTTCACACATCTATATAAATCTCATCACACTCATCTTATTTATTAACATTCATAAATTTTCTCACACTCATATTTTTCATCTACAATTATCACATTTTTCATCCATAATTATCTCTTTCACCCACACTCATCTTTTTCATCCACATACATTTAACTACATTTTCTCGTTATCTCCTTCATCCTTATTATTCCTCTCTTCTCTTCATCCACATTTTTCTTCTGATCTCTTTCCTTCATACTCATTTTTTTTATCTACATTGATCTCTTTCATACATTATAGGTTTTTTGTTTGTTTATATTTGTTGAATATGAAGGTATAGTACCAAAAAAAATTTATACTTTTTCTATACATTAATAAAGGTGATAATATATTAGTTAAATGAAATCACACATAGAATAAAAATTAAACTAATTATAATTTGAATTTAAATATAAATATTTTAGCTTTTGAACTTCATGACAATTATATTAAATTTTTATATTATATTTATACAACTACAATGGTAAAATTTCATATATAATAATGAGTTAAAAATAAAAATAATTATATAAAAATCATTAAAACAATATTCAACATGATAAAAAAATCAATAAATAAAAATATTAAAAAGAAGTAAAAATGATAAAATATATACACTAGAAATGATTTGATATAGCACTAAATGAGATTGCACAAAGAAAAAAATAAATAATTAAAAGTATGATAAGAAATAAAATAACTTGGAGATCTGCAAATAACTCTTCAGATATCAAACTAATTGAATTGTTGAGAAATAATGAAAAATTTTTGAGCAATTCTTCAAATGAAATAAAAATTAAGAGTCAAAGAGAATAAAAATATAATTTTTTGTTTATATTACCTGGTAAATGAATCATTTAGGTAATTGAACACTTGAATTTGAGAGAGTTAAATATTTTCAAGTGAAAAAAAAATAACAAAGAAAAATACTAAAAAGGAGTAGAATTAATAAAATGTGATATATAAAAACTATTTTTATAATACACCATTTAAAAAAATTATGCAAAAAATAAGAAGAAAAAATAAGTGTGTGATAAAGATTGTGATGAGAAGAAAAGTACTTTGAACATGTGAATAAATTATTCGGATATACAAAGAGTCAAACAATTAAAAATCATAAAACTAAATATTATGAGAATAATATATATATCATCCAAAGTAACATTTCTTACCTTAAAAATTCAGTTACTCCAACAACAAAAAAAACTCCACCTGTCATTAATTCACACAGAAAAAAAAACTTAAACTTGTCCAAATAAAACTTTTATCATCAAATCGAAGATAGTGCTACAATAACAGACTATAGCAGAGATTAACATGTTGCCTGTGAAACATCACATCCAAGCATCTACTCTAACCATGAAAACAACCCAACATAATATTTTTTTATGAAATAAAGTTTAAATAATTAAATTTTTTATTTATATAGCTTAAATAATATATATATATATATATATATATATATATATATATATATATATATATATATATGTTTGAAGATGAGTGATATTAATATCTTTTTGACACAATTTTGCGGATATTAATATAACGGCCTGATAAAGATACTTTTTCCTTAAGTGCTTGTATTAATTTTTTATAAATGTTATACATTTCTGTGAAACACAGATTTTCATTTATGAGATATTCTGTTTTGACACTTTAAAGAGTATTAAAAATAATCGTGGTAAAATAAATATGTTTTTTTTTTTATTTAAAAACATGGGTCAAGCAAGTTGCAAGGGAAAGCGAAAGGAACTTTTGTCTTAGATTTATTTTTTTCATGTATACAGGTGAAAACAGAATGTGAGGTCATTATTTTAATTTTAAAAATAAAAGTCTAATCATTTGTTGAATTAGTCTCTAATAAATTTTTTAAAAAATTGTCTATCAAATTTTTTATATTTTACACTTATTCAACTGAATTCATGCAATTAAATCTTTTTGTTAATTTTATGACTTGATAATTATTTTGTACTGTTTTTCTCCTTAAATATCACCACAAATTGTCACGTAATATGTAATATTTTATTATAAGAGATTGTGAAGACGAGATCTTTCTTAAACATTTATTGTATTTATCTAAAATTATTTCTAAACTTTAATTTAAATTATAAATTTCTAAATAAAAAATATAAATTATAAAAATATTAAATACATAATTATAAAATTAAGAATTATAAAATTACAAAAAATCAAAATTAAAAAATTTATAATTTCATAATTTTTTGTTTTCACAATTTCATAATTTTATAATTTTATAGTTTTATATTTTTATATTTATATATTTTAAGATTTTAAAATTATGAAATTATTTATTTTTATAATTTTTTTTATTTTGTAATTTTATATTTTTTAGTTTTTTATTTTATAATCTTATATTTCATAATTTTATAATTACATATTTTATATTTTTATAAAATTTTATTTTATTTTTTTATTTTCTTAACTTTAATTTTATTATTTTAACAAAATTTAAAAACAATTTTTATTAGATACAGTAAATATTTGAAAAAGATCTCGTCATCACCATCTCTTGTAACAAATAATATGTGACAACATTCAAGGAGGATGATAGTACAAGATAGTTGTCACATCACAAGATAGCTGTCACATCATAAAGTTAATAACATCATAAGGAGTCAATACATCACAAAAATTTATTAGGGATCAATTAAAAGTTTTCAAATTTATCAGAGATTCAAAACATAATTAAGTCTAAAATAAATATAAATATTTTTAAAATTTTATTATAAATATTTTTTTATTTATTACATAATTTTTTTTATTAAAGATATATATTTTAGTTTTAATATGATTAATTTAATAACAAAATTAAATAAATAAAATAGTTAAACTAAATAAAAATAAGCGATTACTTAAAAGGTAAAAGTGGTAAAATATTTTTTTTAATTTAAAGAAAAACAGTAATTTATTAAAATGTAAAATTGGAAATAAAAATGTGATACCAAAATGGAGTATTCTTTATATATAGAAAAGAAAAATTAAATGGATGAAATTGTTAGATCTAACAAAACCTTAAAGTTAAAAATGGAAAAATAATAATTGAAATTTAAAAATAAAGGTTATTTATTAAAAGATAAAATTGGAAAGAAAAATTAGGACACCAAAATAAAGTATCTTTTAAACACAGATGTTGTTATATATATATATTTAAAAGAGTTGTAAGATGTAAAATTAAAAAAGTAAAATATGTACAAAAAAGAGGTTTCTAAAATAACAATAAATGTTCTTAGAATAATGATCGATGATAAAAAATTTATAAAATAATTAATTTTTAAAATAATAATTAAAAATATAATTGAAAAAATAAGACGTGGACACAAAAGAAAATATCATTTTATATATTTTGTTATAAATTGTTATAAATATATAATTTTATTATAAATATTCTTTTAGTAGATAATTTTTATTAAAGATATTTATTTTAGTTTTGACAGGATTAATTTAAAAGAAAAGTTAAATGAATGAAATAATTAAATTTAACATAATAGGTACTTCAAAGGTAAAAATAGTAAAATAATTATTTTAATTTTAAAAAATAGTTATTTATTAAAGGATAAATTTGGAAATAAAAATATGATGCAAAAATGGAGTATATATTTATATATAGAAAAGAAGAATTGAATGAATAAAACATTTAGATCTAACAAAATAGTTACTAAAAAGGTAAAAATAGTAAAATAATTATTTATCAAAGAATGAAATTGAAAATAAAAATGTATATATATATATATATATATATATATATATATATATATATATATATATATATTAATAATGAGGATGAAACTTTGTCTTTTACTTTAACTGTAATTAGAGATAAAATTATATAGTTATGATTACATTGTTGTTTTTCTATTACTAATTTTGTTTTTGTTTTTTGTGTTGCTTTTCTGTATATTAAGAACTTTTATTCTATCTAGTTATAAAACTAAGTTTTTGATTGTAAAATTGTTGATTGATTAATAAATATTTTCTTAAAGTATTACATTGATTCTATCTATCGTTTTAATATTCCCAAACACTAATAATTGTATTAACTTAGCAGTAATTAACTAGAGATATTATTACTCGATAAAAATATTATGTAATTATTTGATATAAAGTAATAATGACCACGCAGTTTTTACTATTTACCGATTTAATTTGTAAATAAAGTTATTTTCTGGACTTTTTTGTATTTTTGGGTCTTTTTGACCCGTTATTTATAAAAATGAGTTGTTTGAATTTTTTTTTGGAAAATAGGATTAAATCGTTATGGGTGTGGACGACATTGAAGGTGAAGTTGTCCTTCTCCCAGCCGGTTTTATTTTTATTTTTTAAACAAAGTCCTCGGTCAAAAGGACGATTTCTGGAAATATGAGGATGAAGTCGTCCTTGAGGATGCTGATTTCACTTTTTAAGTAATTTTCCTCAACCATCTCACTCGACGAGTAATAGAAGTTACGATATTCAGTCACCCAAGTTTCAATTGCTTCCCAAATTTGTAACCTATCCATAGCATATGGGTAGTCCTTTATCACAAGCTTAAGTCCATAAAGATAACTAGAATCTGGAACTGCCATTTCCCTGATATTCAATCCAAATACAATGGTAGCATGTTATGTTATTATATATAGATTGCTAACACCAGAAATTCATTAGAAATAACAAATTTGTCCGGTTTCATTTCTTACTTAATAAAACCTCACTCTCAATTTGCATGTTTCTGTTAAATTTTAACCAATACAATAATAAGGAGTAAAAAAAATGTTTTGTTATCACCACCTCTTAAGCAAATCAGTAGGTAGTGCCTGCTCGGAAAAAACCCAACTTCTGTATATAACAGCTGACATTTCCATGGAAAATTTGCTAGGGAAAACTGTTTTCTCTAACAGCCCTCCAGCATTTGACACTCCTCCAGCATTGATGAGTGTGTGTCGAGCCAAGGCATTAATATGCATAGTGAAGTGTGGCTTTAAGAGCTTGTATATGGGATGAAGAATGCTCATCTGTCTATGTGTGGCTATTATGAATGGTTCATTCACTATTATGAATGGTTCATTCACTGCGTAGGAGTGTAACCTACCCAAGAGTCATAATTTTAAGATCAGAAATATAATGAAGTGAAACCGGCATCTACAACAACGATTTCATCCTCAGATTTCAGAAATCGTGCTTCTGCATGGCAACTTTGTTTTTAAGAAAAAACCGGTCTGAGGGAGGACGACTTCACCTTCAATGTCGTCCTCCCCCATAACGACTTAACCCTGTTTTCCACAAAAAAAATCAAACGACCCATTTTTACAAATAACCGGTCAAAAAGACCCAAAAATACAAAAAAGCCTATTTTCTGCATAAAAATTGTTAATAATTCAGTTCTTTCTATTATCGAGTAAATTTTAAAAATTTATGATTTATTCCTTTCTTTCCCTTGCACTTTTAATTAGAGATGACAAATCAGTTTGGACTCAACAAATCAGTTCATCAAAGAGATAGATTGGACTAAAGATTTCAATTCGTTAGCTCGTTCTAATCCAGTCTGTCAATTTGACAAGTCAAAATACGAGTCAATTCAACTCGATTCGTTGGCATTTTTTTTAAATAAAAACATAAAATTAAAAAATTAAAAGGATTAATCTTTTTTATATTATATTTTTTTTAAATGTGTAAATATATAATAGTATTGTAATGTAAATCATTAACATTGACAAATAAAGTTTTAATTATTAGTTATAATGGAGTAATATAACATGTATATGTAATGGCGGAGCATCTAAGGAGTGGGAGGGGCCATGACCTCCCATATATTTATCATTTTTTTTAAGTTATAGATAGTATATTTTAGAAATTGATGAAAATTAAATTGTCTTTTTTTTTTGTAAAATACATTTAATGTTAATAAATAATAAAACATCAAATCAAATATAATAAAGAATAAAAAAAATTAGATTCAATTACGCTTTTGGTGGTCTCTGTTTTTGTCTAAAATTATCAAATTACGACTAAAAAATTGGAACCAAATTAAAACTAAAGAACTAGATGACCAACTTGACATATTTGGAAACTTTAACTAAAAGAATAATTAAACCAAATATTTATTAAGATATTTTTTATTTTCTTTCTCATTGTCTTCTTAGTTTTTTCACAAAATTGTACTCATTTCTCACTCTCATATTTTTCTGTTTGTTTTCGAAGAAAAAATGAAGTTAGACACATATTTATTATTTTTTCTCTCATTTCTCATTTGTTTCCTTTCTTTCTTGAAGGAAAAAATGTAACTCTCTATTATCTCACTTGATAATTAAATATTAGTTTAATAATTATTAACATTATTTTTTATCTTATGAGCCTTATGTATATTCATTTTTTTATGATTATAGAAGAAAAAAATAATGTTTTATGTGTTTTTTATAACCGATTTTTAATTGTGACTTTACTCTAATATATTTTTCTTCTAATAATTACTTCTCTCAATTTTTTATTCGATTATGAAAAATTATTTTTTAATATACTTTTAAAAAAATATCGATGAAGAATAAAATAATAAATTCATTCTTTAAAAGTGCTAAAAGGGAAGTTATATGTGAAAATGAAAACAAGATAGATTTTATATCTTCACATCTCTTAAAACATTATACTAATGATTTAATTTAAGGATCCAATTATTTTATAGATGAACCATTTTTTGAAGCATTATAGTAATTATTCAATCAAATAATTATATTACTTTAGCCTCTCTAATACTCTTGATTAATATCGGTCATTGTGTATATGTAATAATTATTTTAACTTATCTAATTAAAAACACTAACTAATCAATTAAAAATTTAAAAAATATTTTATATGATTAAATATATTTTTAATATTAATTTATATATATATATATATATAAATAAATTTTAAAATTAAAAAATTAAAAAATTAAGAAAAAAAAAGTGACAAAGATGAGTCCAACTCCATCCATTAACCTGTCTTATACGGACTGATTTATCATTATTAGTCTGTTATATATTACGGCCGGGCTCCTACTTTTAACACCAAACCAACATGGAGAACCCTTTCTTTTCAAAGTCTTGTACACTCCTTTTTATCATGAATGCAACTATATATAAACATCCTTTCTTCTCTTTTCTTTTCTCCGGTAGCTGTTCATCATCAATGTAACTAATTTATTTTCAAGGGCATGACACATGAAAGTAAATTTCGACATCACCCTTTTGACTTGAACATGTTCGAGCCTTTGATCATTTATATTATGTCAGTTTGAAATAGGACATTGATGATCCGATGGAGGGAGCTGAGAGAGTCTGAGACAGTTTGAAGAAGTTGTAATAAACTCTTGGATATGTGTCCAGTACTGTGCCATGCACTATTATTTTATCCAAATTATTGCCCTTCGTTGCTTACCCTCCCACTGCACTTCCATTAATCAATACAAGAGTAACATATTACTTTATGCTTTTCTTCATCTATTTTTATCTTCATTCAGCGTAGTTAATTTTATTTGCAAAACTCAGCTTCTGACGAGTAAACAGTGGGTGACGGTGGTGACGGATACGCTTTGATGATACATTATATTCTAAGAGTGTGTAGGTGGAGACGGAAGAACAATCTATATATGTATAACTGAACAACAAGATCAATGACTCAAAAGTATTAGCTTTCGTGGATGGACAAGAAATTAGTGGGTGATCCGTTAGAGATTTGATATTGGGTGGAACATAATCTCTAAGAAAGTTCGCTAGGATAGGCTCTAACTTGGCTCAACTTGGCTCTGATACCATGTTAGAAGTGAATTTTAAGTCTAACTCAATCTCACAAAATCGATTTGTAAGGTAAAGATTATACCCACTTATATATTATGAATTAATTTTATCTCTAGTCGATACGAGACTTCCAACATAGTAAAATCATGACTGCCGAAGAGAATCTATTAAGGGACCCACTTTTTCTCGGTGAAATTACGTGTCGGGGAAGGTTCATTAGTTCATCAATACTTTCTCAGTCGGGTTGGTGAGTAATGATTAAATAGTATTGTGAAGGAACTATGCATTTCAGAAAAATTAAATGGACAACATTTGATGCTTCTTTGTTTATACTATCGAAGTTATATATTCACCTGCAATCTCTTTGGACAATATTTGGCTGACCTACTACGGTACTAAACTTCATTAAAACAATGGATAATATAAGTTATCAAATTGCCATGGCAAAAAGATAAGGTTCATTTAGTAAGCAGAACTAATAATTCCCACTTGGACCAATTTTCTATGTAAAAGAAGGTCATGTTAATCTTTAAAATCAGAAAGTCAAAGTATTTTCTATTAAACATTACATTTAATGTTCTCTTACGAAAAAAACTCATTAAATTAAATTATTTTACATACTTACTCTGTCCAAGATTTCGGATTCTGATGTGGTATGTTTGGAACTGATTATGTTATTCGATATATTTTTGTTAATAAATCATTATTATTGATATCATAATTTATCATTCTCACATATGCTACTAGGAAATATAATTTGTTTAAAATGTTTCAATTTATTATATATTCTTTCTTTATAGACTCAATAAGCTTATAAATACATATACCAACACATAAAGTACGTACTCAATTCTTTCTCATCACTCATATTTTCTCATACAATACAATACATATTATCCCTAACAATGAAAGCATGGAAAGGTGTAGAAAGCTCACATTTCAAAATGAAAATACATAAAATTGAGACTAACCATAATAAAAATAGTGGAAACAACGACACTTTACATCGATTAGAGAAAAACAATAGAAAAAGAAACATGGTGGCAGTAATTATCAAACTACATATTACATCAATTATTATTAAAATCGATGTAAATTTGAAATTCTACATTTTAAAAGTCAACCGATGTAATAGTTGAGCGACTGAAAACCCAAAAAAAATGACATTTTACTTCACTTAAGTATACAACATATGTAATAGTTATGCGATATTAATCGGACATTCTACATCAACTAACTTAAATAAAATTAATATAAAATATAAATTTAAATAAATTAAATATTGTTAAAAATATGTAATAAAAATATCACTTGTATCATCATTACCTTTATATAAAAATTAAATTTGGTCTAAATTTGGAACAAATATGAGGACCAAATTGAAATTCATACAATAATTTGACACGTGTCACCATATTAGATTGACACACCACAGACACGTGGCAGAAATAATTTTTTAAAAAAAATTAAAAAATTCAAAAAAAGATTCAAAAAAAATTCAAAAAAAAAATCAAATAAATAGATAAATAAATGAGGAACTGACACGTGACACCTACTTAATTGTGTTAGTTTTATACTAACGGAAAGGACCTAATTGATACTAATAAAAATACGATGACCAAATTGAGATTTTGGTACAAAAACGAAGACCAAACGAAGTATTTTAACCTTTTTTTTATGTTTGAGTTGATGTTGACTCACCACAGATTCAATCCAGGTGAGCTGAGTTCTTAATGGGTCGGATCAATTTTTGGCTCCTACTAAAATTTGTAAATTTATTTTAACCCAACTCATCTCAAATCCTTGATAAGTCAGATTGACTCACAGCAATAACTCTAAATATCTTGGCAAAAAAAAAGAAGTTATTTATTTAATTACACATTCTACATCAGTTAGAGCATGAACTAATGTAATAACTTGGAGAGCAAAAAAAATTATGTATTGGATACCACCTTATCTAAGTTGTTTAGTTCCAACTAATAAATTTAAAAATTAAAAAATTGTAATTGGAAAACTTGATTGATTACCAATTTGCTCTTAATCATGAAAATAATTTAAAATAGAATATAATTAGTGTAAATTGGATGATTATTATTATATTGATTATAATTATTATTAATATTGTAATTATCAGTATAATTATTATTATTTCAATAATAATAAGTAATATTATTATATTTATTATAATTATAATAAAAGTTAATATTTAAAAATAAATAAATTTATACTTATATTTATTATTATTGTTTTTGATTATTATGTTTTATTGATATTATTATTTTTATTATTATTATAATAATAATAATTATTATTATTATTATCCACATAAAAAATTGTGGCCAATACGGAAAAATTTATTGAGTATTGTCTTTTTATTATAATTTTCTCATTTTATCGAAGATCAATATTCTCATTTATTCGCAGATTAATATTAATCGTCGCATATTTTTTTTCTAATTTACTTTATAAAAACGCATGTGTCATCCACTAAACAAACATAGAGTTGAGTTAATGTGATATATTACTATACCACAATATAAAAAAATAATGACGTGGCATAAAGTTTTTTGTTACAAATATATATATATATATATATATATATATATATATATATATATATATATATATATTCTTAAATTATAGTTTATCGTATTTTTAAGGAATTCTTTAAAACAAAATTTTTAATTATATTATCTCAAGTTTAATAATATTTTTTCGGTAGAATTTAAATCTTAAGTAATTAGGATACAATGATTTAATTTATGTGTACCAGTAAAAAACACGTGTTATGTACATGTGTATCTTTATTTTTATTTTAGCAAAATTTTATTAAAGTATAATATAAATTTTATTAAAAATAATTATAAAATAGACCATTTATATAATTTCTTACCATTAAATAATTTTTTTATTGTAAATAATTATCTGAATTTAAAATGTAACAATTAAATGTAAAACCTTTATTTTTGTTTTAAATCTCTAAACCGATCATTGTAAAATCACAAACACAACTTCCCTTCAAAACTCATTCTCCTTTACAAATCTTCAAGCTTCTTCATTCAATTTCTCATTCATATTTCATCCCTCTTGTGATCAAATGGGTGAGTTTTATTCGTTCTTCGTGAGTATGAGATGAAAAATCCCTAATTTTGATGTTTAATATGTATGTGTTAGAAATTTTGGGGTTTTCTATATGAAGCGCAAATGTGGTAATGTTGGTTGGTTTGAGTTCTTTAACACAAATTTAGTGTGTTGGTAACTTGTATGAAACTTGGAATGAGTTTATGTATGTTGGGAGTTGTTAAATTGCAAAATTTAAGTTATGCATTAAGCAGACTCGTTGGGCGAGCCCATCATTCACTGAGTTAGTGTCGAAATTAATTTTTACAAAGAGTTTCTCTTTTTAAGCGAGTTGTGTTTTCTTGCTCTGAGTCATTTCAAAAAAAAAATTAATTATTACTTCGTTAATTGTTGGGTCGAACTAAAATATTTACAGTATGTCCTAGACGTATGATTATTTGTTTTGACCGTTAGGATCTTTGTTTGAAAGTTTATAGTGAGAGCAATTTTTTTTGTAAGGTTCCCGTACATTAGGTTATTAACAACTATGATCTTTGCCACTTGTTTAATATATAACTTTTTCTATAGGTATCCAATTGGGTTGATTCTTTTTGCATTGAGTTCTTGAATAAATTATCTTTAATATGAATGTTAAGAATATAATTTTTGGAGTTTTGTAAAAACTGCAGTTTTATTTTTAAAACCCCCAACCAATTTTGTATTTGTGTTGTTAAGTTATAGTGTAATATGTTTGGTGATTATGTGAATGTTTGGGGATGATATGAACTTTTTGGAATATAATGATGTATGAAATTCTGATGATGATGACCTTGTCAATGGATATGTGCCTTGTATATTGATGATATAATGGATGAAACTTGTTAAATAGTGAACTGAGAATGGTGAATGGATTTTGAAGGGAAAATCCGTTTAAAATATGTGTGCTTTGGTCTACATTGATGTAGGGACTCCAAATTTGAAAGCTTATCTTAAAACTCTACGAATCATTCAAACTCATGTAGAGGAGAATGAATTAGAATGGAGAGTAGCAGGAGGTCCTAGTTGGAAAAATCATTTGTAGTTCTAGAAACCAGTATAGAATTAATCTTGTTGGTGGAAGTTATCCATCACAAGTGCCAAAGCTTCCAAGTAGTTTTACATCAATGCTTGTTATTTGGATAACTGAGTCTAATGGATCTTTTATGATGTGGCTTGTTGCTTATAATGGTGTGAATTACTTAACTTCCTAATATGATTTAATTTGTGATTAATGAAACAATTATCTTTATATTAGTTTATCCTCTATTGGGTGTGTGTGCTTTTTGTGATGTTGTTCTTCTTTTGCAATGATCACTAATATTTGGTGTGAGCAGATGAGGTTTTAAGTGTTAGCTCTCCTAATGGTGATGACAATGCAATTGTTTAATTCTTTAAATTTTCTTTCATTGTTAAATTGTATTTTTTGAAAAACTTTTGTAAGGTTTATCTTTTTGTCATTTTTTCTAGAGATTTAGACTGTGCCAATATACCAATTTTGTATTTATCTCTTGGATAAATGTAATAGGAACTCTTAGTGTATAGTGTTATATGTATAAAGTATTAAATATTAAATATGTGATATTTTTCTTTAGTAAAATTATTTTATTAATTGGGATGTTACATTAAAATATAAAATAGTAAAATAATTATTTAATTTACAAAATAATTAATTTTACATTAATGACAATTAAAGAATAAAAGTAGAAATATAATTATTTTAATCAAAAATAAAATTAGAAAAAAAATAGTATACATGTAAAATATTTTTTTTATGTATAGATATAGATTTTGTTGGGAAGAAATATAATTGCTGGTAGTACGTAATTTTTTCAAGAAAATAAAACTTTAGCTTTATGGCAACCGTACCCAAGCCCAACAGAAAACGACTAAACATGTTGCACTTTTATTAGCCTGCAATAAATAGCCGCATCGCTTGTTAAATCTAAATAAGGGTTGCTTTAAATATCATATTTTACTCTCAGTTGCTTTGCTTTATTTACTTTTGGCTTAAATACCTTTTTCATCTTCATTTTTTAGTGTTTGTTGCGGATGATCCTCATTTTGACAAAATGTTTAAAATGGTCTTCATTTTTATCGAATGTTTAAAATGGTCCTCATTTTTGCAATTCGTATTTTATTTGGTCATTTTCTGTGACGTCGTTTAAATCAGTAACAGAACCATCTGTACATAACATGTAACACACCCCAATGCAACATAATACAAACAGTGCCACTTATACAGTGCTCTGTTACTGACTTAAACATCGTCACAGAAAATGACTAAATAAAATACGAATTGCGAAAATGAGGACCATTTTAAACATTCGATAAAAATTAGGACCATTTTAAATATTCTGTCAAAATGAGGACCATCCGCAACAAACACTACGAAAATGAGGACAAAAAAGGTATTTAAGTCTTTACTTTTTCAATTTCATGAATTTCCTCTTTTAATATACTCTATAAATGTCGTTCGCACTATTCTAATATATCCGTTAAATAAATGTTTAACCTTTAATAAAAATAGGGTTCCAAATTGTACAAAAATAAAGTTAATTTGTTAGTTTTTATTAGTTCTAAATAAGGTTATCAAATTTCGTTTTGACCTGTCTTGATTTTTTATATAAGTTGATCCATATCAATTTTTAGCATGAGTTAGTTTGTTTTAGCTTTTAATTTGGATCGGCGAATCTCGACTTTCAATATTGTTCGTTTTGATCTTCGACACGATCTAATTTGTCTTAATTTTTGGTCTGTGATTAATCTCGACTTCATCTTGACCTTCAGTTTTCTCGACTTGTCTTGATTTTTGATTAGATCTGACTTGTATTGACCTTTAGCTCGACCCAACCCATATTGAACTTTGGTTGGTCCATCTTGTCTCACCTTTCGGTCGAAGCTGACTCTTCTCAAACTTCGGTTATAGACAACCTATCTTGAACTTCGTTTTGAGGCAGATTGTCTCGGTCTTTGACTCAGCTCAACTTATATTGACCTTTGGTTTGACAGTCTCGTGTTGACCTTAATCTTGACTTAACTTGGGTCGAATTTTAGCCTGCACCAACTCTTGGATTGACCTTTTGTTACGTCCAACTCGTCTAGAACTTCAATCTGAACAAACTTGGGTTGACCTTCAACACAATTTGACTTAACCTTTTATTTAGACTAAACATATTATATTTAGGAGTTAATTAAAATCTTATCATGAAACCAAAATCACTTTAGTCCTAACCCTAACCTATTTTAAGAGGAAATTTTAGGAAGTATAGATTTTTTGTTTTTACTCATTAGGAGTGGATTTTAACTAATCAATGACACTTCTAATTCAATATATTGCCAATCCTATTATTTTATGCAATTATTATACAACAGCCTTTATAAAATAGTTTATTGAACAATTCAATTTATGTCTTAATTAAATATTTCAATTAAATATTTTATTATTAAAAATCCGTTATCAATTAATTGTTTAGAAAAAACTAGGGGTGGCAATGTGGGCCGGCCCGTCCCGCATAAGGCCCGCATAACGCGGGCTGGCCCGCACCGCCCCGCATATTTTATGCGGGCTGAAAATACTGGCCCGCCCCGCATACTCCTTAGCCCTCCGGCCCGCGGGCCGACCCGCTTTTTTTTTTAATTTTTTTTTTTTAATTTTTATGATAAAACTTTCAATGTTTAAAAATTGGGAAACTTTAAGAAGTTCACAAAATTAAGTAAAGACTTTGGAGAATTAGATGATAAATTGATAATTCAACATTTTGATCATA
>Ga0209589_1006799_pt1 | contig 18759 bp, 12 predicted proteins | sample CowpeawhiteBW_FD_187525 | JGI IMG/M metagenome (GOLD analysis project Ga0209589, IMG submission 187525) | Root nodule microbial communities of legume samples collected from California USA - Cow pea white BW (SPAdes) (version 2) | ecosystem: Host-associated > Plants > Roots > Nodule | place: USA...
TATATATATATATATATATATATATATATATATATATATATATATATATATATATATATATATATATATATATGACTAATTGTTTGATTTAGGGAATTGCACCTTATTTTATTGATATTGTATTGTTTAATGATATTATTAAATATTGTTGGAATATATTAAATGTTTATCATGTTATTCGGATATAGAATTTTTTCAAAGATAATTAATTATTCTAAAAATAGTCAATTATTATATGGTAAGATATTGAATGTGGAGATCATTGGTAGGAATTTGCGCTATGATTATGCTGGTGGTAGAATAAAGTATCATTGGTGGAGTTATGATTCTTCAAAACCTTATTTAAATATTGTTGAATTTTGTAATTGACATTATTTGGTTTCATTTAGTCGAGCAATTTCAATTCAATGGGCCTCCTCATTTCCTTCCTTCTATTAGTTGATAGGTTATTTTTTCTTAAAAAAAAAATTAATTGTCTCCATTGTCTTCATTTTGTCTTCATCCTTGTTGACTTGTTGTAAAATTTTTATTCAACCTAATTGGATCATTAACTAATGAAAACTATCCTATTTGTCTTAGATTACTTGCAGTTTTTAGCTTTTGTAATTTGTTGTAAATTAAGTGAATTTACTATTGATTTTTTTTTCCAAAATTCACAAATTAATATTTTAATTGTTCAACAATCACATTTATCTTTATGTATTTATTAAGAATGTTACCTTGTTTTAATAAAATTATAAAAAAAAGATGTATTTGTTGCTTTGATTTGTTTGTTAAAATTTCAAACAAGCGAATGAATAAATTGATAGTGATATAGTAAGAGGTAATACATAGAACTGTCAAAATGGGTAACTTGGCCCGATCCGGCTCGATCCACCACGGGTTGATCATTTAGTGAGCCAACCCAATCCAGTTCATTTATTAGCGAGTCAAAAAAATTCGAACCTGGCCCAGCCCACCATAGATTGGTAGGTTAAACAGATTGACTCACGGGTTCACTTACTTACAAAAAATACAATTTTTTTATTCTTTTCAATCAAAACTAAATTATAATTCTAATGAAAATCTAAATAAACTTTAATACATTCAAATACAAACCAAAATCATAAAAATACAAATTATCTATATGTTGGCTAAAAAAAATTATCTATGTGTGAGCCAAGTCAAAAGTAAACTCGTATTAAAATTTGTAGTATTTAATAAATTAGTAGTATTTAATAAATTTATCTTAATAATAACGTTTTCTAACATTACATAATATATCATCATATTTTATCTCAATCTCAATTAGCATTTAATAATGTTTTTATTTTTTAAATTAGTATTAGTGAGATCTTATTAAAATGAAGATGGAAAATATGGAACTCCTTTCTAAATTACATTTTCTACTTCAATTATTTAATATATATATATATATATATATATATATATATATATATATATATATATATATATATATATATATATATATATATATATATATATATATTAATGATAAGAGATATTTAAGCATAAACATATCATTCATCTACTAATAAGTTTTATTGGGTAGAAAACTGTTCTGAAATATAATTTTACAATTCATATTTATTGCTAAAGTTAAACTAATACATATTATCATGAAACGTTATAAAATCCTAAATAGGTGATGTAACATTTCAAAAAAAGACTAGATTCATTATAAATATACTAAAGAGGATATGTATAATATATGTCAAAATATATTTTAAACATGTACAAAAATATACATACATACAAATATTTATAAAAGAAAATTCAAAAAAAAAAATCTTTATGTACAATCATAGCATTTCATTATACAAAAGAGCATATACAAACCAAACATTTTTAAACTTCTTCAATTAATTAATTAACCTGTATTATTGAATATAAAGTTGTTCTAAAATATCATACGTTATAAACCAAGTTTTTACCGTTAAATAATACATGTTAGAATACGAAACTTTTTGTAAATTCCGAAAGAATGGGTGTAACACTCCAAAAAATACTATCTACTATATATTATATATAAAGAATTTGGATTTTTTGCTGGATTTTTTTTACTGTTCATATGTAAGGCCCACTTTCTTTTGAGTGCCCTAATGTTACGGGCTGTCACACTGTTGGGCCTAGAGGGACTGGCCCATAGGGTGCCAAGACCCTAAAGCAACCAAGGTCCCTCAATTGCTAGGCATTCTGAAAAATCAGTGTCCTAACTCAGCCATCTTCTCTCCACAGAACCTCTGCTAGGGTTTGGAGATCCACCCAAGTTCAAGTGAGCTCAACCTCCGTCTCTCGTTCACGTAAGTTAGTTCTCAAACCTAACTCTTTCTAAGATATTTTTGTGGTTTATGTCGGGACTCACTGTGTGAATCCAATCCCCTTTGTTGTGTCGCTGTTTCAGTTCATAGATCTGTCCTCGGAGTTGCTGCTTTCGTTGGCTTAAGAGTCAAAGTCTAATATTAGCCCTTTACCAGGTAAGGGAAGCTAGGGTCCGTGTGTCTAGTTCGTTTTCTGCTTGCTCTAATGCTTTTGTATGATTTTGTGGTCTGTATGCTATCGTGGGTTGATGAGAATGTCGTTTTAGCTTTTGGGATTGTGATTGTGTGACTGCTGCATGAAGGAACAGTGACGGGCATTGGTTTTCTCGCCCAAGCGAACATGCGTCGCCCAGGCAAGACTAACAGAGGCTCGCCTAAGCTTTCTGTGCGAACTGTCGCTCAGGCAACTCGCCTTCATTTTGAGCGAGGTGTAATCTCGCTTAGGTGAGAAGGAGCTCGCCTGAGCGAGAATCCGCATGAGCCACTATTCCACTGCTCGAGCTCTCGCCTAGGCGAGAAGGGGCTCGCCTGAGCGAGAGGACCTCTTGCCTGAGCGAGAATTCGCAGGAGCCACTGTTCCACTGCTCGAGCTCTCGCCTAGGCGAGAAGGGGCTCGCCTGAGCGAGGTCTTCTAGCCTGAGCAAGACTGGGGCAGGTTTTGTGCTATAACGTGAATGGCCAATGATGTGGTTGTTTGTTTGCTTGAATTGAATGCTTTACTATAAAAGTTTGAGGGATGATGCCTTGATTAATATATGAGGTTGAGATGTAAATGATATGCTGCTTCATTGTGTTTGAATTAGAAAGCATGAGTTGTATGATGGGTTGTTATACATGATATTAGTATTATGGAAACTTTCGGATTGGTTAGTGAAACATGTACAAAGTGTGAGTAGGGCGTAATTCCATGACTCTTGTAGCGAGAGCTCATGGTGGCGCCTCATCTGTTGGATGTAATCCTATGGACCTTTCTAATGGGAGTCCCTGGTGGTGCCTTACCTATTGGACTTAATTCCATGGACCTCGTGGTGAGAGTTCATGGTGGTGCCTCAAGATAAGGACATAATTCCACGCGAGTATCGTGGTGGTGCCTCAAGGCCAGGACGTAATTCCATGAAGGCCACGTGGTGGTGCCTCTTGTAATGGTGTAATTCCGCGAAGGCCTCGTGGTGACGCCTCATTGTTAAGGCGTAATCCCATTGCTTGGTAGTGGTGCCTCAGTTTACGTATCCGGATAGTCAAGTCTTGGGGTCTCAAATGATTTGGAAATCTATGGGTGAATGTCTGTTATTTGTGTCTGATTGTGAAACTGCATGTTGACTGTTATAATGTAAGATTTCTTTACACTAGCTTACCCTTTCGCTTGTTTGTATGTTGTGTGTGGTTTTCTCTATTGCGATGATCATCAATTTCATTGATGTGAGCAGATGTGAGAATCTCTGGCAGTGGTAATGATGGTAGAGAGCAGCTTGATGAATCTTGGACGGGTATCGGGCTCACCTTGGGGCCCACAACTTTTGGAGTTTTAGTAGTTTAAGTTTCTCCTTAATGAGACTTTGTATCTTGTTTTAGGCCATGCGAGGCCTCTTTCTTTTGCTATGAATATGTTTAGGGTACTGTGTACTTCATATCTCAAATCTTCGTACTCTCTGGATATTTATGTATGTGGCGTTTAATTAAATTGAATTTATCTATTTAATTGGAACGTTACATCATCTACTGGACTTTCATAATACACTCATTACCACTATTATAAATCTATTTAATTCAAAGTTAAAACAATCCAGTGTAATCATATGTAATTAAAAGTATTAAAAACACTATTTATATATTTTTTATAAACATTTTATGAATTAAAAATACAATAGTTGTATTTTACAATCTATCCATGTATTTTTGGTTATTTGTCATAGGAATTGATTTCTTAAAAAAATCACAAAAAAAAAATTACTATGTAATTGTAAAAATTTTCTATAACAATATAAATATTTTTCTGAATTTATAAAGTTACTAACATTATTCATAATATAAAGAAGTGAATGATAGTTTTAAAATTATCTAGACCTGAATTTAAAATTATACAAGCATTGCTTTTAGGAGAACAAGTTGAAGGGATATGAAAAGCAAAATATCCTATTATTTGTAATTCTTTGACTCTCTTGAGAAACATTTATCAGCAAGTAGTATGAGAGGTCAGAGGCCTGAAAAAATAAGGACGATCCCAAGCATAGGAGAAGCTAACACTAGCAGAACCTTTCAATGGATTGCCATTGATAAGGATGCAAGTGTCTCCTTGAATGGAAAGAATTGATGGACTAACAATTTCTGTAGTTTGGAACCCTTGGCATTGCAACTTTATTTGGCTTTGTGCGCAATTACAGTTGTTTGTCACAACAACATTCCACTCGGGCTTTCCAAGTATTGTTCTCCCACTTCTTGTTGCGGCAATGTTGATGTTGTTCAAGTTACAATAACTCGATCCTGCAAAATTAATGCAACCAACACATGCATGAATAGAGAAGAATGTTGATATAAAAAGCATAGAAGTTCATGACAATTAAAACTATTCTCTCTTGATTTTCTCTTTTATCCAAAGTGCCATTATGTATGAATTTCAAAGAAAGTTGGGGTTTTGGGATGACAATGGCATACACAATTACCCTCTAACTCTAATGATGATAACAAGACCAAGAAAATTTATGAAATATATAAAATGAAATAAAATATACCTTTAATAACAAAACTAAGAATGAGAATGGAAATGAAATAGGGGAAGGTTGACGTTATTCTTGGTGAGTGACTTGTAACACTCTTGTTCTCTAATTAAACAAAAATACAAATACTCAAAAGATGATTGTTTAATGTGTTTTATGTTGCTAATATTTAAAGAAGTTTTGATTGACATCAAAATGTAAATATTAATTGTCCATAGTTATAAATATTAATTAAAAAATTAATATAAAGGCAACTAATCTTGAAATAATAAATATAATGAATGTAATATAAATAAGTGCAATTAAACTTAAAATAATAAATAAAATTAATTATATGTATATATTATTTTTTATTATTTTTATGGTTACTAGAACGCTCTCCACACCACACTCTTATGTTGTTAATGTAATTGTCCATAATTATAAATATATTTATTGAAAAATTAATATAAATGGAATTAATTTTAAAATGATAAATGCAAATCAATGTAATACAAATATAACAATTCAGCAGAAAATAATAAATAAAATTAATTATATGCATGTATTATTATTTTATTGTTATTGTATTCCTCTCAAGTTTGCATTTCTATTCATTAGATGATTCATTATGATTAGACAATTTAAGTTTGAATCGATAGAGTTTGAACTAATCAGACAATCCATCGACCATGAGATATCGTTTGGCGCATTTTGATGTTAACATTTTAATTATTTTTACTGCTCTGAATATTTATAATTTGTTTATTTTATGAATTAAGAGAAAGGAACAAGTTGCAACGTTAAAAGTGTTTTAAGATAATCAAATCAAAATCAAAAGATTTAATAAGTAAATTATGTCTCTTGAAATTGAAATTTCTTTGAATTATCAACTGTCATTTAACAATGTATAGACTAATTTGTATATATAAAAATATTCCTTTGTGAATCATCCAAAATAAAGATGTTCATACCTATCGGTGAAGAATCAATTTAATAAGTTTTGATGAAGCCTTCTACGGTTATCTTTCTAGAATTATAAACAGAGATCAATCTAACAAACAAGGAAGAACTTTAATATAATTTTATAAGATTTAATCTGTTAACAGCGAGAAATATTTTAATATAACTTAAAAAATATATAATTAAAATATTATCTTAAAGTTACTGATATTTTATGGACTTTTAATTTTATGTTATTTATTGTTAACCGTTATAATTTTTAAATAAATTAATATTTTATTTAACCAGACTTATTACAATTGATTTTTGTATATTTATCTTTTATTTATAAATACCAATAGGTGCATAGAGAAAAGTCACAACAAATACTAGAGTTCTCTCGAAAGTGTCTACTTTTCTTATTTGTATTATCTCTTAAAGCAATGGTATTCAAAAGGTTCAAAGATCTTTCGTTGCACTCGATCTGACTGACATGTTTTTGTATCTTGGGAGAGAAATGCATATGCAGTAAGGCGTTTCCTCTCTAAGGATAGCATTATGCATGCCTTAAGAACTGTTGAGTTTGTTTAATATTCTTTTATTCATATGTATGTCTTGGTATTATTATTGCTCTAACTATTATTATTATTATTATTATTATTATTATTATTATTATTATTATTATTATATTACTCATATTTTTATTATTATCGGTATAATTTGTTTAATCATTTTCTAAAATTCTTAGAGAGAAAAGTCTTATTCATTTCTATCATTAAAGACAATATAGAGCATAAGAATGAAAACATTTCTTTATATGAACGAATGTGTTTGTTTTAGTTATAATTAAATTAGTCTCAACTAAGCCTAAAAATTTATGTGTATAATTATTTTTATTTCTATTGGTAACAATAAATGAAATTATGGATAAATGAAATTATGGCTAACTGAATAATTTGTTCTGGTGATGTCTAAAACTAATAATTTTTTCTATTATATTAATTTATGATTTAATATCTTCTACTCTTACAATTGATAAAAATGTTCTATATCATGTGTATATTTTAAGTGTTTTGTATGAAAAAAATTATGAAATAATTTGTCAAATTAAAACTATTATTGTGTTATGAAAAACACTTGAACTTAGCTATGCATTTGCAAAGAAAAAAAAAAAGTTTAGCCTGATATTTATATGAAAAAAATGATTGATAATAAATATATTTTTTCATTAGATTTATGAATTTAAAAATATTATTTATGACAAAATTAAAATGAATTATTTTAATTGACATCATCATTATGATCATGCGTTTGAGAAAAAAAAAATCTTCGTATCAGAAATTGAGAGATGCTCAAGTAAAATTAAACTTGTCTTCTAGGAATTATTTTATTTTTTAAAAAGAGTTTTTCATATTTCTGGATTTAAAAACTTCCTTGCTGCTCAATAAGGTTATGGAATGGTTTTTATGTACAATAAATTATTATTTCTAGATATGTGTTGATTGGTACATCATATATTTGTGGTGGTTGGTTTGAGTTAAGTACCTTTATCTTATAATAAAATATTTAGTAATTTTTTCTATAATTATTACAAAATTTAAGTTGTAATATATGACATACTATTATTACAATTGTTGAGAAGTTTGGTTAGAGATCATTCAAATTATAAAGATTTGAGGTACAAAATTAATTAAATAGAGAAGTGATGATACATGTCTTTATAAATGAATGTTTTTGTGTAAAACTTATGGTATTATTCATTAAGGAACATATTCATAATTTAATGAAGCTTCGACACGCCATGAGAATGGCGCCTCCGTGTCGAACTCCCGTGGCGGACACGAACATGTGACCGATGTGCATACGACACCATGTCAAAAATATGGGGTGTTGGGCCCAACACGACCTTGTTTAGGGACACACTAAAGAAGACACGACCTGACTCGAGAAGGCGTAACGATGGCTCCTCTAGGTTGGATGACAACATTGGTGTTGAGGATCATGGTGGTCTCCGATCTAGTATTGGAAAGTTGAGGGAGATCATGTTGACTCTACTTAAGCCTTCGATTGCACCGATGTCACCAACAACGACTATGATGGATGGCAGGGCCGACTCATGGGTAAAGCAAGTAAAACACTCGCTTTAGGCCTCCAACAAAATAGGCCTCAAATTTTTTTTTTACTACTAATATTTCTATCTTAAATTTATTATAAAATTATTTTTAAGAAAAAAGGCCTCAAAATGTTTTTTAGTATACCTCTATTAAATTAATTATAAAATTATGTTTAAGAAAGAAAAGGCCCAAAAAAATATTTTATTGCTAATATAACTATATTAAATTAATTATAAGTTTATGTTTGAACATAAAATTTAATTAAATTAATATTGTATAATATTTTTTATTGGTATTAAAAATGATAATTAATGAGTTAAATTTTTTTTGAGTAAGTTATAAATTTATTTACGAAATGAGAATGATTAGCGATATCTGTATTCTCTTACAGTCAAGGAAAATATACTTTGACTCATATCTTTTGACTGCCATCATTTACTCCCTCACACGTGGCTTAGGGTGGGTCATTGATTCTTTTAAAGAAAAAGATAGTGGTACATTAATCAATGATCCACACTAAACCACGTCAGAAAGTAAAGGATGAGAGTCAAAAATTAGAAGTCATAGTATCATTGTCTTATAATCAATATGTATTCTATTTTCTTCTTTTATCTCTCTGTGACTACTCTTGCCTCTCCTTACTTTCTTCTCTTCCAAGAGTCATTTTTTAGGGGTTTAGCATATTACATTCCTTGAATCTTCTAATCTTGAATATCATGTTGTTCGTATGTACCAATATTTTCATCCTCATTTTCTATTAGTATGTTTTTTCTTTCTTTGTGTGTTGCTGTTATTTTTATTTTGTTTTGGATTTTTATTAAAATTAGAAATTCATTTCTTCTGTCCAATTTTGTTTTTCGGTATTTTTCAATTTACGAGTTTCAAGAGTGTTTTTTTTCATATATCTTGCTCACTTACTATAGAAGAACAATAGTTTTTTATTTTTATTAATGATTAATCTTAAAATAAACTCTGTATGTTTGTGAAAGAGTTGAGAGTTGAGAAGGAGAGATGTTTAAGACTTTAAGATACTACAAACCTGCTATCAAGTTTACTTCCTTGAAAATCAAAACCAGGTTTTATTGTTTTAATTCATTCATTTTGTATACATATCTTTAGTAGTATTTTATATATTATTATTTTATATAAAAATATATAGATATGTCAACTAGAAATTTGAATAAGGTTATTCAGAAATCCAAAAAAAATAGAAGAATTGAGGAATTAATTCCATCACAAAAAGGAGCTATGAATAAATTTATAAAAATAGATAAGAAAAATGAATTAGAAAATATAGGTGGGTGCTTTTTAATGAACAAGATAATAACAATGTAGATATAGGTGAAAACAACAATAGGAAGATAAGTAATAAGTGATTACGTAATGTTAACAATTTCAATGTCAGTTGTTTCAGCCGAAAAGGAGTTTCTCAAAGCTAAAGATAATAAAAACTTATTTAAAATAAAAAATTTCCAAGAAAGATGGGATGAATTGGCCCTATTTATCTATTAAAAAATAAATGTTAAATAAAATTAATTGTAACAATTTAATAAATAATTTTACATAAAAAGAAAATTAAAAAAAAAATTTAAATAAAAGACTTTAATTTTTAAATTTATTTTAGACTTTCCAAACTCTTGAATGGTCTCTAATGGATGGAGGGGTTGCAAAGGCGTCAACCGGTGTCCGAGTTCTTGTGACAGAATAATATGGAGGAGAACTAAAAAATGATGTATGAGACGAAGGCAAGTGATCTTTTGTTTTCTTAATAAATTAATAATTTATTATATTATTTAATATCTTTATATGTCACGCATCCCACATAAATGTTTTTCACCTTGTTTTCAACTTAAAAAGAATCAATATTTTTCAATATTATTCTTTAAATATCAATTATATTATTTATATTTATATATTATTTAAATATATTTATTTGAAATTTCTAATTAATATGGGTTTTTAATATTAATTAATATATTATTTATATATATTATGTAAATATAATTATTTAATTTTTTATTAATATAATTACTTAAATATTATTTAACATATTACTTTTATTTAAATATAGTTTATTTGTAACGTCCCAATTAAATAGATAAAACCAATTTAATAAAATGTCGCATACATGAATATTCAGAGAGTACGAAGTTTGGGATATGAAGGTACACAATACACCAAACATATCCATAACAAAAGAGAAGAGGCACCACAATGCCTAAAACAAAGAGAAATAGTTCTAAAGGTAGTACAAGGTCTTGTCCAAAACAAGAGAATCATAAACTATTAGGTCTCTTTCAGCTGTAGGCTCCATAGTGAGCCCAAAAACCCGTCCAACCCTCAAGCTGCAACGTCTCTACTATCATTACCACTGCCAGGGATTCTCACATTTGTTCACATCAATGAAATTGATTATCATCGCAATAGGGAAAGCCACACACAATATACAAGCAAGCGAAAGGGTAAGCTAGTGTAAAGGAATCTTATATCATAACTGTCAACATGCAGTTTCAGAGTCAATCATAAATAACAGACATTCACACATGGATTACCAAATTATCTAAGATCCCAAGACTTGACCATTCGGATACGTAAAATGAGGCACCACCACGAGACAGTGGAATTACGTCCTAGCAGTGAGGCGTCACCACGAGGCCTTCGCAAAATTACACCCTTACATGAGGCACCACCACGTGGCCTTCGTGGAATTACGTTCTAGCCTTGAGGCACCACCACGATACTCGCATGGGATTACGTCCTGATGTTGAGGCACCACCACGATACTCGCGTGGGATTGCATCCTTAAGTTGAGGCACCACCATGAACTCTCACCACGAGGTTCATGGAATTAAGTCCAATAAGTAAGGCACCACCAATGAATCTCCCTAGGGAGGTCCATGGGATTACGTCCTACAGATGAAGCACCACCATGAGCTCTCACTACAAGAGTCATGGAATTACGCCCTACTCACGCTTTGTACATATTCCACCAACCAATCAGAAAGTTCTCATAATACTATTTTCATGTGTAAACAACCTATCCTACAACTCATGCTTTCCAATTCATACACATTAAAGCAACATACCATTTCCATCTCAACCTCATATATTAATCATGGCATCATCCCTCAAACCTTCTAGTAAAGCATTTCGATAATACGAGCAAGCAACATATCAGTGAACCATTCAACAAAAGTACCAAAGCCTGCCCCCCAGTCTCGCTCAAGCTAACAGGTCTCGTTCAGGCGAGAGAGATCCTCTCGCTTAGGCGAGCCTCTCATCGCCTAAGCGAGATTTCGAGTAGTGGAACAGTAGCCCCTGCGGATTCTCGCTCAGGTGAGTCCCTTCTCGCCTAGGCGAGATCACGCCTCGCTAAAAGTTGGAAGCCAGTCGCCTGAGCGACAATTGCACAGAAAAACTTGGGCGAGCCTCTACTAGTCTCGCCTGGACGGACATGCTCGCTTGGGCGAGAAAGACAATGCTCACCACTGTTCACTCGTGAAAACGCAGAAATAACACAAAAACAAAATCATGCTTTCACCAATATCAAGCAATCAAACCACAAGCATATTTCACACATATGATTCAAACTCAGAAAGTATACGAAAATTCAAATAACTATAAACCCTAGCTTCCCTTACCTGGAAAGGGCTTATACGAGACTTCGACACCAACTACGGAGTGCAACAACTCCAGAAACAGTCTTAGAAACTGGAAGAACAGTGGGGCAGTAAAAGAACAGAGTTACTATGGAAGCCTAAATGGAAGAACACAAAAATAAGCTTTAGGGAGTACAGGTACGAGTTTGAGAATCACTTACATGGAGCAAAAAATAAAAAATGAGCTCGAGCAAACTTGGCCAAGATCAGAGTTAAACCCTAGCAGAGCGTTCTGAAAGGAAAAGGGGTAGCATTTTAGGTTCTGTTTGCCAGAATGAGACTGAATGGGGAAACTCTAGCAACTTTAGGGGCCTTAGCACCCTATGGGTCAGCCCTTAGGCCCAACAGATTAATGCCAACTCTTAAACATTAGGGCAGAAATAAAACTGGGCCTTACATTATTTAAAAATAATTATCTATTTAATATTATATATATATATATGTATATATTTATGGCCTGTATTTTTATAATTTAATCGTATCCTAGTGTTTGTATCCATTTATGTGTTTGGGCTTTATAGTGACTATTTATTTTTTAACATTCATATTGAGAGGAAGCATGTTGGTGAACAGGGTGATTGGGTTGTTCTGGTTATTGAGAATTCATAACTGCTATCACTTTGAAAGCTAGAGAGATATAGAGAAAGTAAGGAAAATTCTGATATATTTAGTGTGTTAAAATGTTAGATATACATGTCTTATATATAGAGTTCTAAAATAGAAAAAACATAAACTACCAATATTGATAAACCGGTAAAACCCAACAACCCCCATAAGCTCATGAGTGAATATCAATCATTCCGAGCTTAGATACAACAATTTTAAAGATGCCAGGATCAAGAGGCTCTGTAAAGACATTTGCTGCTTGATGTGTGGAGGTTATCAGAAGGAGTTGAAAGAGCTTGGCTTGAACCTTCTCACAAACGACGTGACAATCTATTTCTATATGTTTCGTTCGCTCGTGAAAGATGGGGTTCAAAGCAATGTGACATGCTGATTGGTTGTCGCAGTAAACCACAACTGGTTCCTTGGATTTAATCCTTAGCTCATCCATTAGGTATTTCAGCCATTGTATCTCGCAAGTGAGAGTGGCAAGGGCCCTATACTCTGCTTCTGCTGAAGACCTTGAGACAGTGGACTGTTTTTTTGATTTCCAACTTATTAAGGATGACCCAAGGAAGATGCAAAACCTAGTTGTGGATCGTCGTGAGTTGGGGCAAGTTGCCTAGTCCCTCACAGAACCCCTTTATTTGTAGGCTTGAGTTGCTGGGAAAGAAGAGACTCTATCCAGGTGCCATCTTAATGTATCGAAGCACACGGTTGGCAGTTGTGAGGTGTTCTTCTGTGGGAGCTTGAATGAATTGACTCAAAAACTGTACCGTGTATCCGATGTTTGGTCTGGTGTTCGTAAGGTAGAGGAGACGTCCTATCAGCCTTTGATATGGACTGATGTCCTTAAGAGGAGTTCCATCTTCAAACATAATTTTAGTGTCTTTAGTAATAGGGGTAACACAGACTTTTGAGGCAAGAAGACCATTGTCAGACAAGATGTCCAAGGCATATTTCCTTTGGGAAACATGTATTCCCTCTCTTGATCTAGCAATCTCCAGCCCGAGGAAATACTTCATTTTTTCCAAATTCTTTACCTTGAAGGTGTCATCTAAAGACTGCATGATCTGCTCAATGTGAGGGAGATGATTTCCTGCAAGTATAATATCATCAACGTAGACTAATAAAATAGTGATGTTAGTTTCGAATATCTTTGTAAACAAGGAATGGTCATATGCAGATTGAGAAAAACCACAAGCTTTAAGGTGATATGAAAGTTTGGCAAACCATTGCCTGCTGGCTTGCTTCAAGCCATGTAGGGACTTCCTCAGTCTGCAAACCTGCCTATTCTCTATACCACTACACCCTGGTGGAGGAAGCATATAAACTTCTTCATCTAGCTTTCCATGAAGGAAAGCATTGTTCACGTCCAACTGCTTCAAATGCCTATTTTGTGCAGAGGAAATGACAAGGAGAAATCTAATGGTGGTCAATTTTGCTATAGGGGAAAAAGTATCCAAATAATCGATGCCCTTTAGTTGAGTGTAGCCCTTGGCTACAAGTCTTGCTTTGTAACGTTCCACTTCACCACTTGCATTGTATTTTATCTTATAAACCCATATACATCCTATGGGTTTTTTGCCTTGTGGAGGATCAACAACTTCCCAAGTCTTATTCTGTTCAAGGGCTTTAATTTCTTCTATCATGGTCTTCCTCCATTCAGGAAAAACAACAACTTCATTGTGAGAGTGCGACTCTTTGTTGATGGATACAGTAAGAACATATTTCATGTGTGAAGGAGAAAGTCTACTATAATTAAGACAAGAAGATAAAGGATGAAGAACATTAGTATCGTTACTATTTATATGAGAGCTAAGTTGGCAGTGATAATCCTGTAAACAGGTGGTAGTTCTTCTATTTCGAGTGGAACGTCTCAAAGGATCAATGATGTTTTGAATATGAGATTTAGTGTAGGGCTGAAGATGTTCAGTTTGAGTGTTATCAGTGTTGTAATTAATAGGTTCAAAAAGGTGATTAAAGTCAGATATCTGATATGCTTTATTTTCTTGTAAAACAGGATCAATTTGATTGGCATAAAGAAACACTTTTTCATAGAAACTAACATCTCTAGAAACAAAAATCTCCCTACTCTTAATGTCCAACATAACATATGCTTCAGTGCCATTTGATAACCTAAGAACACACATTTCCTAGTTCTTGTGTCAAATTTAGATCTATTTCTTTGTAAGCAATAGGCAAAACACAAGGATCCAAAAACCTTAACATCATCGAAATTGGGTGTGGTTTTATAGACTAACTCATAAGGGATTTTTCCTTTCAAGACTTTAGTAGGCAAACGATTTATCAGGAAAACAGACTGCATAATAGCATAGGACCAGAAAACCATGGGAATATTGCATTGAAAAATGAGACTTCTACAAACTTCCAGAATATGTCTATGTTTTCTTTCTACAATAGAGTTTTGTTGGGGAGTTTCTATGCATCTCTAGTTTCAGCTTTTGTTTTCATCAGAAATATCCAATAGAACCTATAGTGATCATCTACTATAGTCAGAAAAAATCTATGCCCATGTATAAAGGTGGTGCTGTAAGGCCCCCAAATGTTGACATGTATCAAATCAAAAATATGTTCAGAATATGAATTACTATTATTAAAAGAAAGTCTAGTTTGTCTTGAGAAATGACAAACATCACAAGGTTTGGTTTCACTAAACACAATGCAAGGAAAACGTTTACTGATAAGATGTAAATCTTTATCTGACGGATGCCCCAAAGCCTTTTGTGCTATATTCCCTCGTCTTGGCTTTTTGAGCTGTCACTTCGTGCCTCACTAATGCTGGAAAAGGAGTTCACAATCCTTGCTGCCTCTAACAATTTCAGTATGTATAACCCTTCTTGTAGCCTAGCTTCTCCAATCATCTTCAAAGAACACGCATCTTGGATCTGACACAACTCAGAGGAAAAAATTAGCTTCCAATTGTGGTATTTAACAATCTTTTGCACAAAGATAAGATTAAAAGAAAATTCAGGTACAAAGGACACATTATACAGGAAAAAATTCTCAAAAAGTTTCACAGTGCCATTATAATGTGCAAATATATGTGATCCATTCGGTAGTTTAATGCATGTGGGCTTTATCTTTCTAAAAACCACAAAATTAGAAGCATTAAAGGTAACATGATATGTTGCCTCTGTATCTAAAATCCATGTATTATTTCTGGTCTTACCATCAGAGGCTTTCTCACCAGTGGAATCAGTCACGAGATTGTTAACCTTGTGTGAAACGTCGCCTTTGACTTCTTGAATCAACTTCATGATTTGATGCATTTGTGCATCTGAGAAAAGATTACTTTCTTTTCTTATTTGTTGATCTTGCTGTTTATTCACAGTTTCTTCCTTCTCAGTAATAGTGTTGTTAACAACCTTTTCACCTTTGGTCTTATACCAAGGAGGATTACCGTGCTTTGCATATCACTCATCTACGGTGTGGTATAATTTGTGGCAATAGCTGCATTGTTTGCCATTATTCTGATTTTTGTGCTTGCCTCATCCTTGCCCCTTCCAATTCTCATTATTACTTTTGGAGGTTCTTTGATCCTCAGTGGTTGCTGCACTTATCAAGATCTTATTGGCTTCTATGGTATTTCCAGCAAGTTGTCGTTCTTGTTGCATAACAAGAGAGAAAACACGATTTATACCTAGTAATGGTTCCATCAACAAAATTTGGGTCTTCACAGTACCATAAACATCATTGAGACCTTCAAGAAACACATGATGTACTCGAATTCTTTGTGCTTGATAACTATTTTAATGAAATCACATTCACACTTAACCTTGTAGGTGCAGCCCAACGTTGGTCTGAGAGATTCAAGTGCCTCCTACAATGCTTTTAGATCTGTGAAGAAAACTATGACAGATCTTTCTCTCTGTTTGGTTGAGTGTAGTTCTTGAAGGAGATCATAGATCCTGAAATGGTCCCCTTTCGAAAAACATTCGCGAAGATCGTCCTACAAATCTTTCACGTTTTCAATGTACACGACGCTTTGAGCGATTTGGGAATTCATGGCGCGCGTCAACCATGATATTACTATCATGTTGCATCTTTCTCAGGCGTCATGGAAGGTAGTTCCTTGTTCTGGAGTTTTGACACTACTATCGAGAAATTTGTGTTTGTTCTTGGAAATCAAGGCATGTTTCATGGCACGACTCCAAGCATGGTAATTGGCCCCATCAAGCTGAATGTTGATCAACGTTGCCCCTGGATTTTCACCAGGATGCAAGTAAAAAGAACTTGAAGGATTCTGAGATTCATTTGTGGTAGCGGTATCCCCTGACGCCATCAAGAAAGCAAGAAGAAAACAAAAGGATTTCGAATGAAAAGAGAAGAGAAACAATGAGGGAGACCTGACTTAGCGGAAGCAAATGCTTCTGATACCATATTGAGAATACATGACTGCTATCACTTTGATAGCCAGAGAGACAAAGAGAAAGTAAGGAAATTTTTGATATATTCAGCGTGTTAAAATGTTAGGTATACATGGCTTATATACAGAATTCTAAAACAAAAAAAAACAGAAACAAAAAATATTGATAAACCGGTAAAACCCAACACTGGTTGATGATTTAACCTCTATCATTATTACGATGTCTATTATGATGAGTTGTTATTGGTTTTAGCCTGTAACATACGTTTTACTATTTAGCATAGAACTAATTACTCGTAGTAACTAATCTATTATATTTAAAATGGAGAGTCTTAGTTTAAACTTACGTGCGAAGTGTAATTGTTTTACTTTTTGATTGTCCATTTGGTAATGTGAAATTGGGCTTGCCATATCCACACTTGAATAAAATCTATCCTGTAACATCCTGTAATGTTCAGGTTCTAAACTTTGGAATTTAAAATGTTCCATTTTTTATGGTTTGTTGTGAAACATAGGAAGGGGATTTTAAGAGGGCCCTAATTGTGTATTTCCTTGTGTAGGTTGAGCAATAGGTTATTGAAGTGGTCAATCATATAGGTTAAATTGCAACAAAATTTCCAAAGAAGTGTGCAATAATTTTTTATCTTTCACGAGGGTAATTAGCTATAACTGTTAATAAACTGTATTTACTTTAGGAATGACTATTTTGATTTGCGACTTGTTTTTCACTTTTATGACTAAGTGAACTTGTAGGAGATATTATGACACATGCACATGCTATGAAATGTCTAAGTACTTTTTGTGAAGTTGTTGATCAAAGATTAATTTTTGAAAGACTAAGCATGGTTTCCCTTGATAAGCATATATGTTAGTTGTTTTAGGGCATATGTGTGTCCAAGTAGGTGAATCCTATAAACAAACATTTATACAAGGTGAATTTAGTGTCAATTATGCGTGTTTTTGTGAAAGATGGTTGGCTTAGCAAAATGATATCATATTTTGTTATAGTACTAATTGTCATTGACTATTATTCTTTGGTAGAAAACTCTCTCAAAGATGGTTGGCTTAGCAAAATCATATCATATTTTGTTATAGTACTAATTTTCATTGACTATTATTCTTTGGTAGAAAACTCTAACAATACCCTTTTTTGGTACAGGGTAGTAAATGGTTTTCTTGAGTACCTTGGCAAAGATCTTAGAATCATCCATCACATTGTTCTACATGGTGCACCTTTTTTAAATAAGTTATAGTTGAAAATTAATTTGGTGGTGTGTCTTGAAGGAAAAACTTGTAGGGAACATGATATGAACCATGAAAAAAAAGAGCAGTGCAATAATAAGCAAGGTTATGAGAAGCTCAATAGAAAGAAGAAAAGGCCCAATTGGATGGGGTATTTTGTTACTGATCAGGATAAACATAAAAAATAAAGTTTATCTTTTTCCTATTGTTTGTTATGGTTAACGAATTATATCTATCGTAGATTTTCCCTTTTTCCTTCCAAAGAATAAGATAGAAAAAACTTCTACTATCTTCTCTTTTTGTTTCGCTTCTTTGCCTTATTTGTTCTATTTCCCGCTCCCTCAATTCTCCTTCGAGCAAATGATTTTCTCTGATAACATATCAATTGGTGCTTTCACTGAGAGGTTATGACAAATCTTCTAATGTTATTTGTCAACACCCAATTTTAATAATAATAATCTTATTTTTCTTATTTTCTAGACAACTAACTTAAATATGTAACCAAAAGTTTTAAAATAGAAAAATAAACTAAATAGAAAAATAAGGAAAAAAAACTTCTGTAATAAAAATAAGTTTTTAAAAGATAAACACAAAAAAAAACAAAAAAAAAAAAATAAAAAAAAAAAAAAAAAAAAAAAAAAAAAAAAAAAAAAAATAAATAAAAATAAAATATATATAATAAAGTAAAAAAAATAAAATAAAAATAAAAAGATATATATAACTTTTACTAAAGAAAGAAGTAAAATTAAAATTAGAAAAAGTAAGGACATTTCAAAATAAGTGGTTATATGTTAC
>Ga0209589_1006800_pt1 | contig 18755 bp, 5 predicted proteins | sample CowpeawhiteBW_FD_187525 | JGI IMG/M metagenome (GOLD analysis project Ga0209589, IMG submission 187525) | Root nodule microbial communities of legume samples collected from California USA - Cow pea white BW (SPAdes) (version 2) | ecosystem: Host-associated > Plants > Roots > Nodule | place: USA...
ATCCTAGACAATTATCTGCAACATTGTGCCAATATACAGTTTCAGGTAAATTACTAATTAATGGAGAGTCGCTGTCTACAAGTTCTTTATAACAGCATGCAGACTGCTTCCGCTAACTTCTTCATAAGGGCTGACTATAGATCCATTAGGCATAATCATCTATTTTCAAAGATGAATTGTTAGTCAAAACCTAAATTTTAAAGAGGATACGGTCATAGTTTGCATTTGCATATGCCACTCGACGCTTAAAGGCACGTAAAGCTGACCTACACCATCACAAACAATTAGATTGTAAATAACATAGAAACAAATATTAGCATTTTGATAAGTTTAATCGATACTTTAATACTAACATAAACTTTAGATCGCCAGAGTCATTAACCATTCGCAGGAGCAGAGGTCGTTTTCCATCATCATTGTCCATTAGGAAGAGATGTTTCCCGGTTCTCCCAGCAACTAAATGTGCAGTTTCGGATGCTCTTCTCTCAAGGAAAGAAAGACCGCAAAGAAAAGGAAGCTACAAGAATAAACGATAAAGCAGTAAGAGACCATATTGCAAGCCCAGTAAGCACTTCATGTCCAACATTGAATCAATGATATAATATAACTAACAAAACCAATAACAACAAAATTTGTGTTTTACAACAGCTATAGTCCACAGAAAATTAAAAAGATCCAATGCAACTCAATGTTTTATGATTGTTCTCACACAAATATTCAGGACAATTTATAGCACCAGTAATCTAAGGCAAGTGCGATATGGAAAAATATGAAAACCTTTTTGTCTCTTACATTGCTAGTTCAATATTTTTACATTTTGAACACTCCTATATGGAAAAGGCAATAAACAAAAAAAAAAAAAAAAAAAAACACACTGGTTTGCACAAGATTCTACATCAATTGCCAAAAGCAAGTAATTGGCCTTTAGTATGTGTCCAAATATCCATATTCAACACCCTTCCACATAGATATTTGAAGATAGTTAATAAGGAAATGGATATTATCGGGTGGTCCCTCATCAAAAAAATAAGAGGTTGCTCAGTAAAATAGTTAAATGGCTTGGCTCTCCTTCATTAGTAGAACACTTGAAGGAGTGCTCTCTAAGTGCTTGGGAGCTCATCAATTGGTATCATAAATGGTTGCTGGTGTTTAATAAAGAGTTACCTACAAAGGTGTTGACTCAAAGGTTGAGTACAGTGTTGTAGAGTGAAGCCGCCAGGATGTTGGCTCTTAGTAGCGATGCTATGATAGAAACTTGGGTACTTCAAGGTATTAAATCCCATATAGAGTAGTAAAGGATGTTCAATTGAATATTTAAGTGGTTTGCATGGTTCTCCCTTCTTGACAGCTGGCTTTTAAGGGAGGGTCCATGAATGCTTGAGTGCTCATCAATTTCTAATGGAAAATATATCCAATTACAACCAATAAAAATTCAGTGGAAAAATATTTTTCTTGCCACACATCAGTTATAAACTGACAATAAATGCAAATTGCATACCTAGGATAATTAATACTAATCTCCAGTTTGAAGCACTGAAATCACATGAACCAAGTCACTTTAGGAGTTTAAATTATGTGGCTTTCACGAAATAAGAAGAAACTTAGTGCAGTGATTTCACTAATTGTACTCAAATACCATCTACGTACACCTATTTTGTAAGAAAGTTGAACTGCCTTTAACTTTGACAATTTCTATTTTGAAATGCCAAAAGATTTTAAGTACCTACGTAAAGCAAGATACATGGAACATTACAGCTACAGTTTCAGAACAAACTTAAGCTACCTGTTTGTTTCCTCTTGAACCAAGATGTGGTGTTGCAAATGTTATAAAATTCATGGGCTCTAAACCAGCAATTTTGGCTTCATAACTCTGTTCAAGGCATTGCTTTGAATATTCTGACTTCTCTTCACTGAAACAGTCTTTGCTGTTACCAACAAGTGTCAATGTTGAAGAATAATCATAAAGTCTCCCAATAGCATATCTTGCCACCAAGCCTCCTAGAGAATGTGCCACAAAAGATATCTTCTGCACCTCTGGCCAACGTCTAACAACAGATAATACCTGCAAAAATATGAATTAAGACCAAAAGTTTATAAATGACTGATTCATTGCAAAGCCATCACTGCAGATGAAAATTGAGTGAAGTATGAAAATGTGAGATTAAATTGTGTAAAGACAGCAAAAATCATCATTTTATTATTACCAAAGTACCTCTTCAGCTAGCCTCTCACCCATTGTATCAACACCATCAAATGTCAATTTTGAAGAATTGCATTCACTGCCTGTCCACAAATTATTAAGTAAATGCGATTAATGTTTTTCTTTATAAACAATGCAAAACATAATAAAAGTAAACGATTGGGGAGCTTGGCAACGTCGGGGATAGAATCAAAAGAATAAGCATGATGTTTTAAAGTTTAAGAAAATAAGAAAAAGAAGTTGACAAATTTCCTCAACCAAGCATCTTTTTATGGAAAGATGTTTTAGACCTAGATCAAAGGGAAACCATTCATTTGTCGTCCAACAACCAGTGATTTACAAATTGATCAAAAACCTAACTAGAAGATTTGCAATCCAGTAGCATTTCAATTTCCAAGTTAAATCTTCAGATGTTCTCTGGAAAAAGAAGGGTTAAATTTTGACAGGAGACTGAATGCTTACGGTGTACAATTACTTTATCTGGAAGCTTCTTCACGAACTGCTCTGCTGCATATCTCCAATCAGCGGCACTGAAATATCAAGGATAAAGAACGTCCATGCACAGAAAACAAACAATGAAACTGAATTGAATTATATCTAATAGGCACAGAATCCAATTAACTCACAATAAGTAGAGAGATAGAAATCTGCTGGATCAATCAATTACTGATCTAAAAGTGAAGTTTGAGACTAAAAAATACAACAATTATTATGGATTCCTATTTTGGAAAAGAAAAAGAAAACAGCGCACCAAATTAGAGTAAAGCCTTAAAAAGCAATTAAATACCAGGAATAATTACATTGACCTTTCAGCTTTAACTATACTTCTATCATACTCTATAGACTAATTACACTTACTTTCCATTCATCTCTATAGCCTTGTTAGCATATAAAAATATGGGACACATAACATAGCAAGTCTGAAAGTAGAAAAATTAAACACAGGGCAACACAGATGAAAATATTCAATTAAGTATAAGGTGTATGTATTTCAAACTTTGACTATAAGAAGTTGGAAAGGTTTGTTAGAAGTTTCAGAAATATTTTCCTAAGCCCGGCTAAATAGATTCAGTCATCCTCAAGTTTGACTTTGAGTTCATTCCAATGGAAATACTAGAAACTATTTGCCAAACAAAAAAAAAAAAAAATACAAGCATGTTATATCATTTGAACACTCCTTAAAATCCTGTCCCAACTGTTAGACCTCACAAAACTTATACTTTCATACTTTTTTATTTATATTTCAATTTTTTTACCAACTAAAAAATTAATTTAATTACACAATTAAATCTTTTATTCCTAAAGTTAATATTCTTATACAAGAACCAAATTTTAGACTTTTGGCACTTCCTTAACAAGACATAGGTCTTAAATTTAAAACTTGGTTAATGTCCACCACTGCTGTTATGCTCTTAGAACTGACTGACTATAACAGAACCTAATTAGTAACTTGGGTCTCTCACTCACTCACTCACGTTTTTTCATCATTCAAAAAAAAAAAACATTCCCATGCTAAATTGTAAGCAAGCATGTTATAGTGGAAATGAAATTATGAAATTTCAGAGGAAGAGATAAAAGTTCGTTACCTCCCAATGATTCCGTTAACCATAATAACAAGGTGATGAGGGGCGGAGTTGGGCGAGGCTGCCACGGTGGCATCGAATAAGTCACGTCTGCGAGTGTCTTCGAATAAGTGACGGGCTCCAGCATCGGCGGCGTCAGGCTTGAAGCAACCGCGGCCCATTCGGCGGAGCAGTTCCATTTTAAGGGTGAGATTGGGGGCGGCGGGTCTGGATCCTGGATCGAAGCAGAAAGGGCGGAAGAGTGAGCGGGTCGGGTAGGGAGTGGGTATGGGGGGTTTGGGTCGGAGCACAGAGCCGGAGTCTGAGGCCAGCATGAAAGAGGTTTAATGTTGGTTGCGTGAGTGCCGCAAGAAACACAAAGTTAGTTGAGAAATGATTTGATGGTGCTCTGTGGCTATGGCTTTGGCTTGAGCTTGAAGGGACCTTCAGCAGTTAGTTGAATGGTTCCCTCTCTTCACCTCACCCTTCTGCTTCATTGGTCAATGTTGACAGCATTCTTTTATTGCAACTTCAACCCTCCACATGTGCATAAATTATTACATGACCATTTCAACTCTCTCTCTCTAGATAATATACAGTCAAATATATCAAAAATTATTTACCCTAATTATCTTCTTTTCATATGCTTCTTTAAAATTTAGTTATCAAAATATCAATTTTTATCAATTTTTATGTTAAAATGATGTGATATGTTCATATATCATGTTAAAATTTTATATTATCAAAAATAAAATGATTGAACTTTTTTAGGAATCAAATAATATATATATATATATATATATATATATATATATATTATGAGAATCATTTATAGATGTTATTTTACGATGACATAACTGGGTGGTGAAATGTGTTGAAAATAACATAATAGTGACTCATATAATACAAGGATGATGATACATACACATTTTATTTTTTATTCAATATATGTTCAACACCTACAAATTAATATTTTTTTCTTTAAAACAATTTAAAATTAATCGACTAAAGAAGTGATAAAAAAAAAAAATTTATTAGGTGTTAGAAAGAAGTATAAAAATTGAAAGATGTAGATAATGATTTCCATAAAAACTCTTTGAAAACTATTTGTTTGATAGTGATGAATAATGTAACCTATAACATCCGATAAATTTAAATAATTAATTAAATAATTATTTAATAAATGCAGGTAGTAGGAGTCTTTAAGACATTTAATGCAGAATGTTATGATATGGAAAATTATTAGTTTAAATGATTGAGAGTACTTAATTACTTAATTGTATGAGAGGATTTGGGTTAAGTCCTATGTACGCCATTTATGTACTATTTAATTTATTATTATTTTAAATATGTGCGAGATCATGATGAGTGATAATATAATTATAGAATTATATAAATTATCATGAAACATGAATTGGTTGAATGGTTATGCATTAATTTGACATTTGGCATGGTATAAGTTTGAACCTTGATGAACCTAAATTAAACTTTTTTTTTGCCAAAATTTCCTTTGGCATGAAAGTGAAAGGGCAAGGAAATCCTAGCAGCCAAGGGGGCTGGAAAACCGTTATAGAATTGCCAATGATTGGCAATTAAACTCAAGTTTAATGGTATTTTCGTTTTATGCCATTTACCTCTCATTAAGACCATTATTAGGGACCAATTAAGAGAAATAGTGGTTTAGGAACTGTTATTGTTGCATAGCCTTAGGTATATGAAATGGAGAGTGTAAGGTGAGAAGTGAGGGAAGCAAGGAGCTGCATTGAGATAGAGTCAAAGGAACATCGTTGGTGATCAAGAGGGAACTCACAACAAGTCCAAAAATAAGCTAAGGAATCCAGGTTAGGGGAGCTCTACACGTTAGTTTTTATATTTACGCACGAATTGTATAATAAGTATGTGATAATTATGCATGAACCTCCATCTGTTCTATTAAAATTCATGTTTCTGGGAATTTTTCAGAAACCGCCTGGCGGGCTATTCGTAGCCGCCAGGCACCACATACTTTTATGGGTTGTTTTTGGGTTCCTGATAGGAATCGCCTGGCGGCATGTTGTGGACCGCAAGGCGATGCAAGCTCGTAATCCATTCTCTAGGTTTTTCTGATGAAGTGCCTAGCGGTGATGAACACCCGCCAGGCGACGTGAACCTATTCATTTGATTTTGATATTTTTACGCGTTCTGGAGTGAGTCTGATTGAGGAAATGGAAAGTTCTTATTGGTTCTGAGTGTTTGGGCATCATACATAATTGAATTACATGTGAGTGATGGTCAAATTGGACGAAAATCGAATTAATATTATTTGGGGTTGAGAATATTTTTGTGACACTAAGTTAAGCGGAATAAGGTAAGGGGTTTTCGTATATTGGGAGCCATAGGAACGAACCATAATCTTAAACCTGTGAGTGTAGCCTTTGAATCAAAAAATCAATGGAAAACAAAGTAGTTAGGGATTGGTTAAAGCTCGCGGGTGCAGAGAAGAAGGTTAGGGTTCCTGGAACAGCAGGAACCGCTTGGCGGGACATTGGTTACCGCCAGGCGCCATACCAGAGATGTGAGGGGTGCTCTGGTTCACGAAAAATGCTATTTTTTCATACTTTTCGCGCAACAGGAACCGCCTGGCGGTAGTACAGTCCCGCCAAGCGCCACCTTCCACTTCTGGGCGCCAGGCGCCACCACTTTTTCTAGTTTGCACAGTTTTCGTAAAACTGCATTTCCCGCTTCGTTAACCGTCCGATTTGGGTGAAATTTTGACAGGAGATCTATAACATGTATTTCTTCACTGTGAACGGTGAAGATTTGATTTGGAGGACAGTAGATAGAGATATACGTGACGCATGATTGGTTGTTTAAATTCTCTAATAGTATGATTACTAATGGATGATTAAGTGTTCTCAAGTGCTGGTATGGCCTTGATTGGTGAATGTATATATAAAAATATATAGATGTGTCATTGATGAGTATGTTTTTGGTAGTGCTTGCTAAGACATGATGAATATATAAACTTATATATGTTAGCTCAAATGTATGATGTTATAAGTGTGTGAAATATGCTACCATTGATGATATCACTATGACCGAGTGTTGCATGATCATGACGGGTTTTGGGGAAGTATGGGAACATGATAAATTTTTGTGTTGGACATGAATTGATTGTATACGTATTAATTACTAGGATTAATGTGTGAAATTGGTATTGGAAGCGGGAGGCCTTAAGATCTGTAAATAGTGCCAAAAACCAATAGCAGTGCGCTACTGGTATGATGCCTAGCGGCGCGGGGCGAGCCGTCAGGCGGTAGAGTTCTAAATCAGTGGCAGTGGCCACTGTTTGCAGGAGGCGTCTGGCGGTAGGGTTGTGTCTGCCAGGCGGTGATGAAGCTGGGTGGATTATGTTTGGCCTCTGGCGCCTAGTGGTAGGGTGTTGGCCGTCGGGCGGTGTACTGCTAGTTTTCGCCTAGCGGTGTCTAGGCGGCATCAGGCGATTTTGGTTGCTGTGAAATTGGTTGTCCGTTGATTAATGGACTTGAAGGACTAAGTTCACTTACTTTTATGCTTGGGCTTGATGGACTAAGTCCAATAGGGGTCTGGGATGTGCTTGGTAGTGGGACGCATTGTGGGCATGGAACTGGTTAGTTCCCGTCGGCTACTATTAGGCGAGGAGTCCTTAGTATGGTGATTACATGAGTCGGACACACGATGGGCAAGGAATAGTTTTATTCTCGTCGGCTGCTGTTGGGCGAGGAGTCCATAGTATGGTGATTGCGTGCGTGCCAGGGTCCAAGCTAGGAAGGCTTGGATGTTTTACCACAGACGAGGAGTCTGTGGGGTTGGACTATAAGCAGGATTGGCTCGTAGGGTTGGACCACGAAAGGGATAGTTCGTGGGGGCACAGTAAAGTCCCAAGACCTAGTTTCATGCATATGACTCATGAAGGAATATGAGATCAGGGATGAGAAATTTGCAGATAACACATGTCAGTAAAATTTATATCTTGGGATGGGTGTCATACTTATTTTATATTCATGTGTGCATAGTTCACCCTATCTATTTATGTGTGGCGATGATCGGATAATTTATTATCCGGGAGCAGATGTTTTGACAGGTGAGCCAGGAGACGCTTGAGATTGGAGAGCGGGATTACATGGGCTTTTGAAGACTTGAGTTTTTGATATTTTTTTTATGTTTATGTTTTGAACATTAGCTATTTTGGACTTTTATGGTTGTAATAACTTTGGATTGCGAACATTTATAATGTATGCAACTTTGCGATTTTAATTTTCCCGTATTTTGGGAACATGTGATTATAAATGAGGTATTATCAATATTAACGCGTTTTAATTTATTTTATTGAATTATTTATGTTCTTTTCGAAATAATATTCCTTAGGGATGTTGCATAACTCATCATTTGAATTGATGAGTGGCAGTTGTCTATGGACAGTGGTGTGCAATATTCCTTTTTGTAATATATTGTCTAATATTAAGTAAAAAGATGGTAGTATTAGTTTGACAGATCTATACAAAAAGTATTTTCTAAATAACAAGGATACTTCGGTGTAATAGTATGTAATAAATAAGGATAAGGAAAAAAATTACATTTTATTTTTATATTGTAATAGTATGTAATGAATAAGGATAAGGAAAAAAATTACTTTTATTTTTTATATTGTTTAAGTTGATGATATAGATTATCCTCGGTCCTCAATTAACCGATTATATTTTATTCAGCATATTACTATAGATTAAGTATTATTTAAAACACAGTTAATATTTTTGACTAAAAATTTAATTATTATTTGAATATTAGCATTTTACTCAAAACTTAAAATATTGTTTGGAACACTATCATTTCTAGTTAAGTATTAAATATTATTTGAACATCAGTCACTCTTGATTAACTAACTGAGTATTAATTGAACTACATCCACTCTTAACCAATAAAGATTATTGTTTGGCTACCAACCAATCATGTCTAAGAAACTAAGTATTTTTCAAAAAATAATAACTCCTTACTAAATAAAAAAAAAATTGTATAAAGATGTGACCACAAAGATTAGAAGAGTTTGTTCACTAAAAAGTGTCGCGTCTTAAGAAGTATACAAATATATACACTCTTTCTTAATTTGTTATATGAACACAACAATGTTCTTTTACAAAATTTATAAAGTTACATAAAGATTTTGATAGTGTTTTTACACTTAATCAAGTATTTCTCCATCTTCTTCATTAAAGGATAACTTTATATAGAGTTTGGAAGAAAGATTTATTGCAAATCACTTTTTGACTGTGAGAAGTTTTTGAACTCAAATAACATTGTGTACTTTTGCCTCTGAAGCATGGATAAGGGTGAATTAAATATGCTTCATATTAAAAATCAATCTCCTTTTGAGCAACATTATGACGAGAAGCAATATTTATCTATTAATGTTAGAATAAATATATTTTTACTTAAAATGAAGTAAAAACAAAGATCGTACAAAATACATAGTTAGACCAAAGTTAAAATAAGCTTGTTTCAAGGAAGCTATTGAAACAAAATAGCTTTAGCTTGTATCCTGAATAATCTTGATACAAACTTTTGCTTTGTGTAGATTATCTTAGTAAATAGAAAATGAAGACATTCCTTGCAATACGATAATAAGCTTACAAATTGTTTTTGTTGGGTATGTAAAACTAAAATATACGTGCACTCATTACATCTTATGAATATTTCACTTACAAGAGAAAGTCAAAATTGAAAAGTATTGTATTATTTGTCATAAGAAGCACTTGTATCTTACATGATATGCTCAATTTCATAATTCAATGTTTTCTAGACCAAGATTCTTCATGTTTTTCACTTTGTTATGACAAGCGCTTAATTGAAATCATGGTAATGTTTGACTTTTTGCTATAAAAATTTCTCGCTTTTTTATAATGTTTAAAAGATTAAAGTATAAGCATGGCATTTTCATAAAGAGACAACAATATATCATGTTTTTACAAATATTTTTTACACCAACAAACTTTCGGATGAAATATCACAAAGTTTGATGGGTTGTCAAACTTTTCAATGTCACTAAATTTTCATTATTCGGATCATATCATCAAGAAATGATCTTTAATCAATTAAGTACATATTATAGAGTGTTTGAAAAGACAAAAATAACTTTAATCTTGTAACTAGACTTTATAGCCTGTTTTATTACATTTTCAATGCAAAAACAAACAAATCAAAAGTACAACTAATTAACTTTAAGTGTTCTTCCCTAAGCTTGAATCCAAGACTAGGATATAAAAATTCTAGCCTAGGAGTGGGAAAAATTCATTCAAAGTCCAGTAGTTTTGTCTTAGCAATTAGGGAGGGGAACAATATTATTGAGGGCAGGAGTAGCCATTGGTAAGTAATGAATCCTACAAATACAAACACAATTAATAGCAAAAACTTGAAGGCATAAGAATGCAAGAGAGAAAAGAACAATACTCAACAAAGAAGTGTGGTGAAAGAGTTATTATCTTAAATATATGTATAAGTTTATGTAAGCAGCAAATATGGTGAAAAATAAGGATTGATACCATAATATAATATCTTAACTTTTTTAAATAAAATATATATTTCTTTAATTAGAGTTGTTTTTATCTATGATTTTAAAAAATATCAAAAGTTGATTTATGAGAACTACAAATCATGTCAAATAGTGTAATTATAACAAATAGATAATGTATGGTAAGAAAGATAAAAATAGAAATAAATATGAAAGGATTCCAAAGATTGACAAAGAATATTCTAAGTAATATTTTCTAAGGAGCATATGTTTTCAAAAGGGATAAAAATTGTTGAAGAAATTTGTTCCCGGTGCAGGGTCAAATGTTCACTTAAACAAATAGTCAAGTTTTGAAACCTCCACTCTAGTTGTTTGTTCGATGCTCCTCTTCGTCTGTTGATCAGGGATATTTGCTAAAGGGACTCTGATGCTAAAGTCAGCGATGGTTCGATCGGTGAAAGTAATAAATATTGTAATTAATGTTAGAGAAAATTCACAACAACCATACATTTGACATGTATTTATAGTTTCTTACATGGACCAATGATTAGGATCGACCTAATCATGGCCCAATTGTTTTATAATCCTAGTTACTGACCTTTTTACGCTAATTACAAAATTAGTTAGTTTATTCAAACGTCGTTTGGCATAACTATCCAAACGACTTCGCTCATAATCTGTATAAAGGACACCAAGTTGGAATCCTAGGGACAGTCCAATTGCTAGCACTACAACGTGTCCGCTCAATCGTCGAGCGATTGTTGTTCGTTGCACATAATATAATGGAATAACAATACAACCATTTTAGCATGATAGGGAACTTAGAATATAATTTCAAACTCCAAAAAAAAACATAAATTGACAAACTCATGTGGATGATGGCGTGGAGTTACAAATTCATTTAAAGTTTGAAACTTTGAATGGTTTGTCTCCATCAGCACAATAATTAGGTACTTAAGCACGAAGTAGCACAGACCCTTCTCCTAAATTTGGTGGTTGAGCAGGACATTGCAAGGAAGAAGGAGAGGAAGTGACATTACAAAAAAGCATGCACTCTCATATTGGTCAATCTGGCATGGATTACCAGATTTGGAAGTGTATATCGAATTATCCAATCTGGTATGTATATTTACATATCAGATTTGTCAATTCGGTATGCATTACCAGATTTGGGAGAGCATTCCGGATTGGCCAATTCATAAATAGTTATGTGAAGATGAAATTGGTGATGGGTGAGAAAGATGATAGAAATGGCAATCTGAAGGGTAAGAGGAACGTTTGTGTGAAGAAAGAGGAAACAAATTATAATTTTAATATATTTTATTCAAAAGTAAGATCGAGTGCAAAAAGAGGAAGCTGGGCTTGGATAAAAAAGAAGTGGTTTGTTTATACTTTATATTATGGGGGTTTTCTTCCTACCCCTTCATTGTTACTCACTATACCACTATGCAAATACTAAAATACCTTGGTGCTAATCTCTATTTCAAAGAAGAAGAGCAAAAAAAAAGATCTTGATATTGAAGAAAACTCGTTTTAAAATATGTATTTAGATCTTGTTCTAGAAAAATTCTAGAAAGACCCGTTTTAAAAAGTATCATATATATATATATATATATTTATAAAAAGTTTGTTATGAAAATCCTAATTTAAAAAATTAGTTCTAGAATGTTTTAGTGAAAATTTTATATTAAAAAATTTATTCCAGAGGGTGAAGCGAAATGTTAATATTTGGACAAAATCCAAGAGGGTGAAGTGAATTGATTTATTAATAAAAAATGTGTTTTTAAATTTTTTCCTTTTAATAATCATTTTCCTTTATTTTAATAATCACAATAAAGTAAGAAAGGTACGAAGGAAAAAATTGCATAAGATATTTTATACTGATTAAGATTATAAGACCCTATGTTCAGTTGTCAATCTTTATAAGGTGAAGACACCTCTCTTAAAATCTACAAAGAGTGAACACCTTATTTGAAACCCACAAAGGATCAAGACACCTCTTTTGAATCATACAAGAGAGATGAAGGAACACCTTTCTTGAATTCACAAGAAATGAACACCTTATTTGAATTACACAAATGACGAACAATTTATCCTAACAAGAGCAACAATACTCAATCACACAAAACTCACTTTATGAAAGTTATCATTCTGCAAAAGAATAAAACTCTCTCGGTTTGGGTTTTGCATTTTCAACTTATAACTTACTAATTTAACTATTTTAAATAAGATACACACATTACAAAACCTTCAACAACTAAACTTGTTATTAAAACAATATGTCAATCTTTTTCTTTTGTCAAAAATATTTTCTATGTTCATAATGTATGAAAAAAGTTCAAATTATCAAAACATTTTAGATTATTCAATTTTAAAATATATTTTGATTTGCAAAATACAATACAAAATCATCTATGGATTTTAAAATCTATTCTAAATTACATAAAAATGTGTTAATTTTAAATTATACTATCCGAAATATATATTTAGATTTTTTAAATCTAAAAATATATTTAAAATTGTAAAATTGGAAATATATTTGTAGGTTATATAATCCAAAATGATTGTAAAATCTAAAAATACATTTCAAATTTCATAATCTCAATCTCCAAATTACTTAATAAAAGAATACATTCTCAATCATATAATCCATTATATAATCCATGTAACATTTTAAATCTGGTTTATTAAAAAAAATCGAGAAACATTTCAAAGTATACAGTTCATAATACATTTCAAAATTACCAATCCGTATATACAAATACAAAATACATTTCGGATCACTTAAATTACATTCTCGATTACCAACATTAAGAACTAGCAAAATACATTCTAGATTTTAGAAACATGTCTTCAAATTCCAAAATCCAAGAATCTAAAACAACATGGACATTATATACCTTTTCAACACCCCAATGGATGAAAACAAAAGTAATTGCGAAGGATGAATAAATTTAGATATGGTTATGGATAAATTAGATGGATAAATTAGATGGATAAATGACTACAATTGTAATATATTTAGTATTTAGTATATTAGGATATGGCTGCTTCTCAAGTGTACAAGATTTGAAAAAAATAATATTTAACCAAACAACATTCAAATAAATTAAATAATTAGAAGAATATTATAAAAAAAAAAACAATACATAATTCTGTTCTGTTCATTAAAAATATATAAATTACAGATCTAATAACTGAATCAATCAAAAATAGTTTCATCCAAATTAGATTTCATTAAACTAAAATTTCAAATCAATTCACCTGATATAGATCTTCACAGTTTAATGTCAAGTTGAGCACCAAAAGGCACGATCTACGAAGGAAGAAATTGTTGCTACAACTTAAGAGACTAAAATTATAGATACATGTATTAACCAAATGGGCAGTCACTAGAGTTATAGTCTAAAACTGAAGCTATGCTAGAAACTGCATATTTGCGTCCAATTATCCAAATTAACATTTAACAATGTAGAATTATGAACTCATAAAAATTTCACCAGATACTACATATAGTACGGGGTATAACCTACGAAAAAACTCTAGAATACTAGAATACCATTTTCACAAGCGCATTAGAAGCTTCAGCTGTTCCATACTGCATCCAGTCCTTAGAACATACAATGGCCTCCACTGTCTCTGGCCTCAAGGAACTCCGATACTGATCCATCTCTTTGCTTTTTGAATAGAACACAGAATCGGGAGCAACAGTACAAACCGGAACAGATAATATATCCCGGGCCATCTTGGAAAGAGTAGGGTACTTGAGTTTGTTTAGCTTCCACCAACCTAATACATCAAAGTCTGGAACACGCGGTAACAGTGATTCTTCAAGGTACTGATCTAGCTCAGATTTCGTCTGTTGGCTAGTAGTTTCCATGATGTAGGCATCGAAATCTGTCAGACCATTATCAGACAACATAGCATCTCCTGGGCATTCCTCCATCTTACTACGGTTTCCCGAACTTCCATCTTCAGTATAAGCAGGTGTTAGTGGCAATGGAAGGGCTACATACTCATGAAACATCTCATGAATCCCATCTTCCACAGTCTTGATATATAAATGAGCATCATCGCCATAGATTTTTGTGAAACTGAACTCAACAAGCTTCATCTTAAAACGGGGATCCAAAACCACTGCAAGCGCCAAAACCAGACTACACTCTCTCCAGTAAATATCAATCTTTTCATGCATAATTTTATTAAGGCTGCTAATGAAGGGATCTTCACTCGTAACTGCACGAGCTGCGTCTAATTGCAATTTCCAAACTTCGTGAAAAAAGGTGATAACAGTGGGATGAGTTGTTGAAGTAAGAATGTTTGCTGCATCAAAAAGTGGCTTCAGGTAGCTACAGAGGGTTTCAACCAGCTTCCAGTCCAGCATTGATGGGGCTCCCTTGTAATCGGGATCAGAAGTGTCCAAACAAGAAAAAACTTCTTTTAGCTCAGAAGCTGCCACAAGCATTTGATATGATGTATTCCAATGAATTTGGTCATCAATAAAAAGGCTCCTTTCGCTAGGAACCTGAAGATGCTGTTTCAGCTCCAAGAATTTTTCTTCATGTGATTCTGAGGTCTTCACATACTTAACACTATCACGGATTTTATTGATCAAGTCTTGAGCTGAACCCAACAAATCCTTCGCAACACTACTTAAAGTCTGAGCAATGCAATTACCAACTAGTAACTGACCATTGAGGATGTGTGGATTCTTCACAGAGAGTAATGGTCTGAGATTTTCTAGGGCAACATTACTCAGAGCCTGATTACAAGTGACAGAAAATAGCCTACCCTCCAAACCCCAATCAGAAAGGCAAACAGAAACAGCATGGGTAAGTGCAGAATCTGAATAAGGATATGGTTCCAATACAACATTGAGAATTCGCCTTTGCAACTTCCAATCATGATCCACAAAATGCCCAGTGATAAATACATAACCTAATGATTGACTTGATGTCCAGACGTCCAGTGTCAAGCAAACACGTCCAGGTAATCCCATAATATACTTCAAAAGATGATGCTTTTCAATCAGGTAAGTTGCTACACAATCTCCTTGAATAGAGTTAAAGGTCACCATGTTGAACTGTGGCTGCAGGTTTTGAACAAATGCAACAAATCCTGGATGCTCAACCATGTGAAGAGGGTAATCATGCATAATAATCATTCTAGCAATTTCATGGCGGCATTTATCTTGATCAAAAATGACATAAGGGGTACTGGGGGATCTATATCGTTTTTTAGGTGTATTGCTAGCATTTCCAGCCCCACTTCCCCTATTTCGTACAGTATATGGGGTCAATTGATTATGGTCATGGTTGCGTAGAAGAGCTGAGCAGGTCCCCTTGGCAATGTGGCGTTTGAGATGGCTGGTGCCAGCAACTTTTGAACCTGTACTATACGCAAAAGTTTGAGCGCATTGCTTGCACCGTGCCCTTCTACATCCAGGATTTACTGTTTCTATTGTGAAGTGCTCCCAGACTATAGACTTTTTTTTCCTCCGCTTAGTAGGCTGGGTTTCTGAGATATAAACCTCACTGTTCAGTGGTGTCTCGGCACTTATTATCTCATAGCTCGGTATGGCATCAGAAATGGCTATTTCATAGTTTTCTTGAGAATTGACTAACTGATTGTGGTGCATTGCCTCACTATTTTCCAGCTCATAATGAGACAGCATTTGGGAATTGACCAGCTGATCATGGGAGAATACATCATTGTTAGATAGTTGATGGTGGGACAAATCCTCAGAATGGTTAGAATGATGGTTAGGCAGTGTTTCATAATGGGTCAGATGATTGTGATATAATACTTTGATGTCTGTGAGATGATCATCTACCAGTGGTTCAGAATTGGGTAGCAGTTGTGAGTGAGGCAGCGATTCAGGTTGAGGCAGCTGATCTTCAGGAATCATTTGGAGATTCGTGAACTGATTATCAGGACTAGTTTCAGAATGGGAGGGCTGATTGATTGGATCTGCTGCAGAAGCCAACTCATTTTCAGGCAGAGCTTCCAACATGACCACATCATTGCCTGTCTGACTTTTAGGCATGTTGGTATCATCGTTGAACTGTGTCTCAAACATGATCACCTCATTGCTTTGCTGAGTCTCGGGCATGATCCCCTCGTGGGCTTGCACTGTTTCAGACATAACCACCTCATCACTGTGCTGTATTTCATATACAAGCTCACCATTACTATTACTAGTATATGTTTCAGAATTACCCACATTATGGTTTAGCAATGCCTCAGAATGCACCTGCTGGTTACTGCATTGCGAAGCCTTCTTATCAAGCGCTGCTCGTTCTTCAGAAGTAACCAACTGGCAGTCAAATAAAACTTCGGAGTTCGCGTTGGTTGGTGGCACCTCAGAGTTAACTGTCTGACTGTTATGTGAGGCCTCATTGTTGGAATGGTCAACCACAGGTTCTTCAGAGTTACCCAAATGCTGATTGGGCAATGCCACTGCTCCATCATTAGCAGTCAGTGTTTCAGAAGCAGTGTGAGGCTGTGTTTCCAAATTGGACAGATCTTTGTTCGGCTCACAATCAGACTTTTCCACACTACTATCTAGCAGTGTTTCAGACTCTGCTAGATCATTGCTGGGCAGAGAATCAGCACCAACAACTGGATCAGCTTTAATATGAGGAATCACCACTTGGTCTTCTTCTAGGGTACCAACCATCATGCCTAACACCTGGAAGATAAAGATACTAATTCACGGTGAATTACAAATCAAGCATAATTTTCCAGATATCCAATTACATTACTATAAATTAGAAAAAGAAAAACACTTACACATATGATTTCTATACAAACAATGAATTAATAATTTTTTTTCCCTATTATTACATTAAAACCTATTTTCACTTGTCTTTTATCCCTACCCTATGATTTTACTTTTGAAATATCAAATTAAACGAATAATGAAGTACGAAGAATGCGAATTGCCAGCGACGTTATTCACCCAACAATTCACTTGAAGCGATAGCACAAAACTCAAAATAAAAATAAAAATAAAAATATAACAAACATAAATTATATATCAATAAGCGCAACACCAGGATCGATCTAGCGATGACCCCAAAATTCTCATAGCCTGTGTATAACAGCAACAACGGAACCATGTAAATCCAAAGAAAAAGATTCGGAGAAAGGAAATTTACCAGGTTTTAGAGTGGGAAACTAACGGTGATGACGCCGATGGACGGCGTTGGAAGCGGAAGCCCGGAAACCGAGCTTCAGGGCTGGAAGGAGTGAGATCTTGGGTTTTGCAGAGAGAGGGAGAGAGATTTGGGCTTGGGAACCAACCCGAGAAGGTAATTGGACCTTGGATAAGATTTTTGAGCGAGACGAGGGTTCGGTTGGGACTGCTTTGCGAAATAGGGTTCTGAAAGATTTTAAAGTAGGGTTTTCAATTTTGGATTGGTATTTGGACTCCCAGGTCCATTCTTATTATTTTCTTATTATTTCAATTTATTTTATTTCTAAGAAATATTAAGGTTGATTTTTAGGTCTATGTTTGCGATTCCTTTTTTCTAAGTCTTAGCCCACCCCAGAGAGAGTCATTGTCCCTTATTTTATTTAATTATATTTTTAGAACTTTAGAAGTAGTGGGCCAGCATTCGTGAAATAGCCCACTGAATGGTTCTAATGATGGCCCACTGCATTTGTGGATAGCGTGCTTATTTGCTTTTCTCTAATAAATATAATAAATAATAATAATAATAATTATACCTCTTTTAATTATTATAAATATTATTTAATTATCGTTTTTCAAACACGTGAGACTCAAAAATATTAGTTCTCTAGCCCAATAATTGTAAAAACTTATGGTTAATTACTTCGTTTTATTGAGAAAGTAATTTTATTTAAAACTCAAGGTAATTTTTTAAAACCGTTCAAATTGTATTGCTTAATTTTTGAATAGTTTACGGCCGATAGATTAACACTCAAAATATATATCGTGATGTTGAAAGTCTCCTTTTTATCTCTCCATTTATCGTAAATATTTTTATTTTATTATAAATAATCCGGTGGAAATAGATTATTTTGTAATTAAAGAGTTTTTTTTATCTCTTTCCTATAATAGGATTAATTCATATGTTTCTTGTTTTCCCTTTTTATACTCATACGCTAACAGAAGTAGAGATGGCAAATAAGCTCGTCTCCGTGGGTATTGCTCGAACCCGTCTCCGTTTTGATGGAGAATCCCCGTATTGACTGGGTATGGGTATGGGTATGGGTATGGAAAATCTCCGACTTTTTTAATTGGGTATGGGGATGGGTAGGGAGATGTAAATATCCCCGCCATATTATCCGTCTCCGTTTAAATTATTAAAATATTCATAATTAATTAAATAACCACATATATATATATATATATATATATTATTTTTTATTTATTCTAATTATTTGGTTTGTCATGAAACTCATTTGCATTTCAATTATATTTTTCATCTTATCATAATCTTTA
>Ga0209589_1006801_pt1 | contig 18754 bp, 8 predicted proteins | sample CowpeawhiteBW_FD_187525 | JGI IMG/M metagenome (GOLD analysis project Ga0209589, IMG submission 187525) | Root nodule microbial communities of legume samples collected from California USA - Cow pea white BW (SPAdes) (version 2) | ecosystem: Host-associated > Plants > Roots > Nodule | place: USA...
TTTTTTTTTTTTTTTTTTTTTTTTTTTTTTGTTTTTTTTTTTTTTTTTTTTTTTTTTTTTTTTTTTTTTTTATTTAATTTTTTTTTTTTTTTTTTCATCGTGACATTTTTCTTTAGTTTTTTCCGTTCCACCTCTATTTTTATTTTTTAGTGTCCACTACATTTCTTTTACATTCCTTTGTTTTTTCATAGTCCTCTTCTATTAATTATAGAATATATATATATATATATATATATATATATATATTGATTGATTGTTAGTCTATATTTATGTGTTTGGGTAAATGTTTAGGTTACTAATGGAGTTTTTTGGTCTACAATAATGTATTTATGTATTGGGTTAAATATGTTTTTTGTTCATGCGGAAAACAAATAAGATATGTCAGACACAAGTGTTAACTTACCTCAATTCGTAATCTCCTCAGTAGGCTTTCTCTCGGCTGTTATATGTCATCTGTGGGTATCTCGGTATGGACTGGTTTGGACCCGAGAGGGGTTACTTGCGGAAGAGACTCTGACGCTCAAATCAGCAAAAAGCTCTTAGAAAGTCAAATCTCGTAATTAAGGGAGTAAAATTGTTGGAGTCCATACATATTTATAGATTATTAATTATGTCTAGCCATGTCATAGGCTGAGCCCTTGTTTGGGCCGTAGGTGAGCCTGGGTTTTAGGCCAGGACCCTTAGTTCGATTATCGTGGGCCCTTAGGGGCCTTGCTGGTAGTGCTCTGAATTTGTCAAGTTCTTGCTTAGTTATTCTAAGTTAGCGGCTTAGGCCGATTACCCTTTAGCAGCTTAGGCCGGGTATTGTTACTCGTTCATACATGATGATTATTTGCGTCTTTGGGGGCTATATAGACGAGTTTTACGACTATAATCAAGCTAAGCCGGCTAGGTGTGGTACTACGAATACCTTATGCAAATTTTATCTTAGCCCAAGTAAGAATGATAACAAAATATTCTTCTTCTTCATTTCTCTTCTAGTTACTAACAAAGTTTTCATAATAAGAATCCTACAAATTGGAAGAAATAACAACATCAATGCATGATGATTAGGTAAAAAAATAATATTAATAAATTTTTAGAGTTAAATAACACAATGCACATATTATTAACTGACCTCAAGTCCTTCAGCTCACAATGAACATTATTGTTCTTCAACTTAATCTTGACATTGTATGCAACATCAATTACATCTAAAAGCCAAAAGAAATATTTAAAATAAATAGAGGTAAGAATTCAAAAAAGACAAAAAATAAAAGTTGAAGTCAATGTATCTACCAATCAACAAATCAATAGAGTAATTCCCTTTAATAATCTCTTTTATACTTTTTATGTTGAACACCTTAATAGGCACACTTGTAATCAATTGTTGTCGTACAAAGGTGGCTCATATGAACAATAACTTAAAAGGGTGCTCACGTACTCTAAATTGAGCTTTGCTTTTTAAGATCTTGAAATTATGCATTATATAAATTTTCCCCTCTATGAGCTTCTCCTCTCAAACACCAATATCTTCTTTCTTAGCCATTACAAGTATGACATCACCCTAAACATCAAAACATATATAATTAAGAATCATAGTATGTAATATCGTCATATAAAAAGAAAAAGGCTTTGACAAAGTAATTTACCTTTTGATCCATAAGTATCATCTTCATGTGTCCTTTTATCCAGAAGAATCTATGTTTCTCACAACCTAAAGAACTATAATTTTAACGGTAAGCTTCAAGGTTTCTCTATTTCCATCAATATCTTTTATTATATCAAATTTCCTAACCATTTGCTCATTAAGTTTATTTAAGAAAAAGAAGTATGAAAAACATATAATACATATATACATTAATGTAGACCAAAAACTCCATTAGTAACCTAAACGTTTACCTAAACACATAAATATAGACCAAAACAATAACCTATATATATATATATATATATATGTATATATATATATAAACTCCATTGATAGACGAAGACCATGAAAATAAAAGGAATGTAAATAAAAACAGAGGTTGAATGAAAAAAACTAAAAAGAAACGTAACGATGAACAAAAATACAAACATAGGTTCAAAAAGAACTAAACTTCAACAAAAGAAAAAACATGAAAGTTTGAAACTTTAAAGTTAAAAAAACAATAAACTATGAGAAAGAAGGTTAAAGAAAACAACAACGTACGAAAATAAAAAAGAAAGTTCAACATAAGAAAAAACATAGGTTGAACGAAAATAATGAAAGAAAAATGTAACCTTGAATGAAAATACATAGATTCAAAAAAGATTTAACTTTCAACCAAAGAAAATAATGAAAACTTCTAACTTCAAACTTCAAAATTTTAAAAAGCAACATAGAAAAACAACAAAGGAGGTTGAAGAAAGAAAAAAAAATTATTGAGCTGAAACCTAATGGGCACTGGAAAATACATATATATGTTGAATGAAAATAATGAAAGAAAAACGTTACCTTGAACGAAAATACAAACATGGGTTAAAACAACAAAAGTTTTAACAAAAAGGACAAAAGTTTCAAGCTTAAAACTTGAAAAGAGCAACCTAGAAAACAACAATTGAAAAAAGCGAAAGAAAGATCGATAACAAACGTAAATAACATAACCTTCAACTAAAGTACAAACATGGGTTGAAAAAGGAACTAACCTTAAAAAAAACGTAAGAAGGTTTCAAGATTCAAACTTAAAAAAACAATAAACTATGAGAAAAGAGATTGAAGAAAACAACAATATAGAAAACAAGGAGGCTGAGAAGAAAAAAAATTACCAAACCTCAAACGTAATAGAAAGGAGGTTGAAGAAGAATATTGAAATCCTGATTGAAATAACTAGTCTTAGAAAATCAAACTCCAACTCAAACAATATAGATACTTGATTGCACCTCTACAGTTTTTACCATCAAGCAGAATAACAACGCCTCTAAAAGGAAGAAATTGGCAGAAAGATGGTAAAAGTCCCAAGGGGGTTTCTTCTACACCCCTAAATAATTTTCAATTTCCAAAAGTATCCCTTGATCATTTGACCAACAATAAATTAAAAAAAAATATATATATTAAACTCACATTCTCTCTTATTTAATGAAAACTAACTCACTCACTCACTCACATCTCACCCTAACCCTACAAGCATAGCGGCATAACTCTCCCCCCACCCCGCATGAAGCTTACATTTTCTCTTCTTTTTTTTCACATTCTCCCACATTCTCCTCCACTGTGGTCCTTGTGTTGCTTTGTCTGTCATTTCTCGTTCACACCTTAGACATTTACACAGGTAATATCCTCTATGTATGGTTGATGTAAATTATTTTTAATGATTTACGAATAGGGTAGAGTAGAAGTGTTCTATTTTGATGTTTTGATATTGTGAAACCATTAACCAAAAGAGAAAGCCACAGATCTGAAATGCGGACTCGAAAATGATAATCGGAAGTCGACTTCTAGTGAAACAATCGACTTATGGTTAAGGAACACGACTTCCGGTTAAGGAAAACAAAATTGAAAATGACCATTGGAAGTCCACTTCCGTAGGATAGAAACACGTACCGGAAGTTGACTTCCTTAAGTGAAAAATGGTTAAAATTGAAAATGACCACCGGAAGTCCACTTTCATAAGATAGAAACACATACCGGAAGTTGACTTTCGTAAGTGAAAAATGATTTTGAAAAACCATCACCAGAAGTTGACTTCCGTAACTTTATCATGGGTTCCAGAGATTTTCGAAAGTGGATGAAATTGGAAATCTGATTTTCTGAAGTCAACTTCCGGTTAAGTGAATTTTCAAAAATTGACTTATGTAAACTTATCATAATTTCCAGACATGAAAATTTGGGAATGTTACTTCCAGAAGTCGACTTCCAATTAATTTTTTTGTTTTCGGAAGTCGACTTTCAATTCTTTTAGTTTAAATTTTTTATTTTTTATTTGAAATTTTATTATTTTTATTATTTTTAATATTTCTTAAATATTTAATTTTTATTTTTATTTTAGTTTCTACGTTATTTTTTTATTGTTTTTATGTTGTAATTTAAAATTGTAAATAATTTTAATTTGAATATATTTTTGAATTTGTTTATTATAAAATATAAAAATAATAAAATAATAAAAATATAAAAAGAAAATAATAATATTCACGCAACAATAAATTAAATATAAAATATAAATAAATAAAAATAAATTAAAACGTAAGTAAATAAAAATAAAATAAAAATAAAATAAATCATAAATAAATTAAAATAAAATAAAGCATAAATAAATAAAAATAAAATAAAGAATAAATGAATAAAAATAAATTAAAGCATAAATTAATAAAAATAAATTAAAGCATAAATAAATAAAAATAAATAAAGCATAAAATAAATAAAATAAAAATTAAGCATAAATAAATAAAATAAAATAAAGCACAAATAAATAAATAAAAATAAAAATAAATAAATAAAAATAAAATAAAGCATAAATAAATAAAAATAGAATAAAGCATAAAACAAAATAAAAATAAAGCACAAATATACAGTAAAGCTTAGAAAAATATCAATTAAATCAAAATAAAAATGAAAAAAAAAATTACAAATCTTACTTAACCATGAGTGAACTTCCGGAACTTTTACAATTCCATTTTCGTCATCAAATGTATCACATCCAAAAATATATTAAAATCGAAAGTCGACGATGAATTAGATGTCCACTTCCTAAAGAGTGTGAATGTGATTAACATGATTTTCGAAAAAATTGAATATTAAAAATTGACTTCTAATTTCTCGTGAGAGTGAAAGGCAAATTTGGGAGTACAGTATGTCAGTATATAGCAAATATCTTGTGATGTTTGCTCAGACAGTCACCTACGTAACTTCATAATTACTTAATTATTACTTTTATCTAATTCACTTTTTAATTTTTGAAGGGCATAAATGAAATGACACAAAACTTTGGGGTGCAGTATTGGGGTGTAGGAAGAAAACCCCAAGTCCCAAATATCATTGTAGAAGAAGAAAAGAACTTTGATATTGAGGAGAAAAAAGACATTGCCTACACAAATTGTTAAATGACCAAATAGACAAACTAATAAACAGGTGTAAAGAAGAGATTGTTTGAAAATTTACTGAAATGACCAAATACCCATTATTGGACACGTGTCAAAAAATAATTGGATCAAATAAGTAATTTCATTAATAATGGTGATTTTTCTTAGTGATATAGTTGATGGGATTTGGTCTACAAAACCATGAGTGACATCCTTAATTGTTATAGCCATATGATCTATTATGTGTCATGTATAATAATCTACTGTGTAGTAATATAACTTCACTTCATTACTTATGTAGGCCCCACACACTCAATTATACACAACCCAAATTAGTTATATAAGAAAACACTCGTCCAATTACCATTCTCTTGAAAGACATAGTAAATTATGTTCTTACCCCAAACAATTATATTCTTATTTTCATAAAAATAACAATATCAACACACTGTACATTTTCTTGTATATTTTATTTTATTTATTTATTTTAAAAATGAGGACACTATGGCAATCACTTATATTATACGTTATAATCTATACTTTATTCTTTCAAACCACTCTCAATTATTTATAATTTTTTTCATTATTTTCTCCTCTCTCAAGTATCTTTCCTTTTATTCAAATAATTTTACTTTCTATTTTTTTTTTCACCCCTCACTTTTTACTTTTTCTTTCGAAACAAATACTTGGAATTGGGTAGCATGGGAGGCAGGAAGGATACAGCTTTCATCACTTGTAACAAGCTATGGCTCGAAATACCACAGAACATGCATGGTGTGGTTCATGGGAAGCCAAACATACCCTACAAGAAAGTTATTATAGTTCATTATCACTTCATTATAATCTTCATTTATAAATTGCTTAGTGTAGCTCATTATCACTTCATTATAATCGTCATACAATATTTCATACAATATTTCCAGTGGAATTTGGATTCTCTAGTGAAAAAGAAAAGAGGTAATAAGCCTGCAATCTAGTTTTTCTCCTTCTCTTCTCAGAAACCTACAGTGTTCTCTAACAAGAAGGACAAACAAAATCTAATAAAACCATTGCATGTCATTTGTACATTCTCACTTCTTAATAAAACAGTGTTAAAAAAAATGATTAAATAATAAAAGTATAAGCATCAGAATTCAAACTTATTACCCTTTACCTTCCCTGCCTCACCCATGAATATTGAGTACCCAACCAACTGATTTGTGTGTCTCAAGATGGGAACACAGTGGTAAAGAGCTGAAGTACAGTTGCATAGAATCTGAATAAAGGAAAATCATGGAGAGCTCTGAAGAGAAGAAAAGAATTTCCACATCTATTTTCTCATGGTACATAATTTTAAAAGAAAACAAAAACCAAACCCTACTTCAATACTCAATTTTGACTCACCCAAAATTAAAAAAACTTAAAAAGAGAATTTTCTTTTCTACACTGAGTACATTACCCTTCAACTTTGCAGCCATTACCTAAATGTTCTTTTGTACTATCATTAAACAAAAACAGAGTCCACAACAACAATAATAAATAAGTACTTTTTTTCACCATGGATAGAAAGTACTAATCCACAAAGTTGATGGTTAATCAGTGCAGGATAGTTTGACAAATTGTTTTTCTTTTGAATCAGAACTTTTCTATCTATAAAATTCAAACTCGAAATCTTAGCTCATCATTATTCGTACCAAACAAATTCAATATAAAAAGTAAAACAGACTAATTCATTTCACCTTGCTTCAATATCCAATTTACAAAATTAATCAGACAGAAACGGCATTAAGTCAAATGAGCTAAAACAAAAACCTAAAACAGACATGAGGATAAACAGAAATAGAATATTAATAAACAATTAATATAAAATATATATATATATATATATATACATACAGAGAGGATATTCTCAATCGGAATGTGGATGACGATAGCCAAGGTAGGAAAAGAGAGAACGGAAGAGGTATTGGAAAGGGAGACAGAAGAGGAGGTGCAAAACGACGTCGCTGCTAAGCCTCTCGGGATTGCAAGCTATGAATTGGAAAAAATGCGCTGATGTGTGCGCCACTCTCGCCACCACGTTGCTGTTCAGCACCATCCTCGATCTATGTCGTCGTTTTCTGCTCCTTTTGGAGTCACTTTACTTTGTTCCTTCGTCTTCTTCTTCACCCTGATCCGTGTTTGTTTCGCAATCAAAATCAAACTCTATCCGAGGCCAAGGCCGTGTTTGTTAGATGGACGTTTGGGACCTTTCCACTTTCATTTTGCTTTTCTTTGTGTCTGACGCGCTCTTTTGGAATGTGATGAGCGATGACGAAATAAGCAAAATAATTTATTTTTATTGCATTTATTTATTTTCGGATAAAGCTAACCAGTGTCAGATCTTATAAAAATATATAAATAAATATAATATTAATAAAATCTAACCTAAAAAATATATAGATAAATATAATATTAATATTTATAAATCTTATACATTTTTATTTAAAATATTATATTTAATATTCACAAATAAAACTTAAAAACCAATTAAAAAATAAAATAATTATATTTTAATGTTGTTAAAAAGTTAAATATAATTAAATATAAAAAGTTTAAATTAACAAAAAAATATAGTATTAAATATCTAAAAATTAAAAAAAATAACGTAAGAAAATATAAAATAATAGAAAAACCTACAAAAAAAATAATATTAAATATCTAAAAATATAAAAAAATAATAATTAAAATATCGAGACTTAATTAATTTTTTTTTAGTAGAAATCTTAAAGTGTATGATTAATGATGATTGTGGAATAATAGGTAGTATATCAAAAAGTATCATGCGTAGTTGTATAAAGGATCTTACTCTATTTATGATTTGATATATTTTTTTTCCTTATTTTTTTTTTTAAATTGTTTCGGTAGCATTTAAAGTGTTTTTGTCTTTTAATTTTTGGTAAAAAATATTTTTTAAAAATTAATTTCATTCATCTAAGTAGTTTTGATTCATGTCTTCTAATTTGTTTTTTTCACTTGTTTTTACTTTTTATGTTTTAGAAAACTCTTGTGGTAGCTATAGATTCTTTATTTGCAATTTTCAGGTTTTTAAACTTTTTGTTATCTGTTTTCTACATTTATAGTTTTGTCTCACATCTTTTTACTTTTTTTGGTTTAGCCTTATTTATTAATATGGTGTTTTTTTGTTTGTCTTGGAAGATTTTTTTTTATTTGATCTCTTGAGTTAATATTGTATTTATTACATCTTTCACTTTAAAAATAATTTCTTGATAGATTAATGGAGAGTTCTTCTTCATAATTAAAGACAAAATTTAGAAAAAAAAAGAGTTCGTAACATTTCAAGAGTAGCACATAAATGAATTGCGTATAAACATTTTATGAGTGATGAGATCCATATAATCTAATCTTGTTTACTTGCCTGGTAATTATTTAGTGGTTAAACTTATGATTGTTTGACTTTGTTATTGTTTATTTGTATACATTAGTATTTATTTATCTATCTTTATTTTTTTAACAAGACAAATATTTAATAATAATAATAATAATATATTCATGGATTAACAAAACTTATTTTAGGGTGGTAAAAAGAATCTAACCATCTAAACACTCTAGTGGAATAAAAACTTTGTGAAATTCACATGTATGTATATGAAGACACAAGTGTCTACCCTTAAACTCAAACACCCTATGAAGTATTATTTATAATTGATAAAATATCATGCTCTCAAATAACATTTTAATGTATTGTTTTTCTTTATCAACTTATTTATAAAAATAGCATACAATAATTTGAGATGATTTTAATTTACATGTAAAATCGTATAAAGAAAATATTTTTTTTAAAAAAAGTTTCTTTTACAATCATACAATTTTGTAAAAAAAAAAAATTTACACCTTAACCACCATAAGAACTATGTCTCCATAAACATAAAGTCAAGCTTAATATATTTGTTTCTCCATTAAGTACTATTGAAATGATTTTAAAAGTATATTTGAAAATTAGTTTATTTTGTTGTTAAGATCAATATTTTGACATTTTTTACTTAAATGGAGATTTTTCGCTCAAACAAAAATAAAATAGAAAGTCAAATCTCAAACAAAAATAGTAATACAACTCAATCCAGTTTTTACCTTGTTTTTTTTCAAAATTAGTATATTTTTCTCAAGCTAATTTCTTTTCTTTTCTTTTCTTTTTCTTTCCATCTCTTTAATTCATTGAATATGTATGTTTATATACATGCAAAATGAACATAAATTTTTATATTTGATTAATTTGTGATTTTTATTTAAATAAGTTATATTGTATTTCAATGCTTATTGAGATTGATGAAACTTGTTTGTTATGCATATAGGATGATGTGTAAACCATTGTTTGAGTTGTCAACTAAGTACTCATACATATGATGTAACAGAGACCTCATAGTTTCACTAATGGTCTAAGTTGCATAGACTAATATATCGGGTGCTAAGTAGGCTAAGAAACTTAGAGAGAAGTTTTCACACATCTTGATATGTGTACATGTGCAACTTCGATTGTAATAAACTTATCCTTATTTCATGATTTGTGAGTTCACTAGTAAATTTATGTATTTGATTGAATCAGATGTATTTTAATCTTTAGCATGACGCACTTAATATGAGTCTTCTGAAAGATGCATGAGCCGATATTTCACTTATTAATATTTTTGATGAATAAGAAACACATGTGGTCATTATGACTTTTAAATATTAATGCTTTAATTAATATTTTTAATGTTTTCTTTATACATATTTTCTTTAGTCAAATGATAAAGATAAATGTTAAATTTTTTTTTAACAACTTACCTTTAACATTTGTTTGTAAACTACGATGATTTGTATAAATAATTAAAATCAAATAATTTATACAATCAGTTGGTTTCATTAGAATTTAAACTAAAAAAAATCTATAATACATGCAAATTTTACTTTTGTATGTTTAATTTTGGCTTAAATATTTTTTTGGTCCTCATTTTCGTAGTGTTTATTGCGAATGATCCTCATTTTGATAGAATGTTTAAAATGGTCTTCATGTTTGCAATTCGTGTTTTATTTGGTCATTTTCTTGTAACGTCGTTTGAATCATTAACGGAGCATTGTACAGGTGGCACGGTTTGAATTAGGGTGTATTACGTGTACTATACAGGTGTGATGATTAGATATTTGAGGATAAATAAGTGAGCTAGGGTTTTGGTAAGGAATGTTTGGGCAGTTGGTGAGTTTTGACAATCTTGTTTCTCCATTCCCAATTGGTGTTGCTGCAATCTTCTTCTTCCTACAATCCCATTATATAGGTATGTTACGGTCCCAATCTTCTTCCTTTACCTCTGGTTGTAATCGTTGGAGGCAACCGTGTTGTATCACTTCATGCACTGTTGGTGGTTAAACAAGAAATAGATTAATCCCGATTTGTAGCTGCGGAGAGATGACAACTTTGAGGATGACAAGAACTCCAAAGAATATTGGTAGAAAATTTTGGGTACAATCTGTTTTTATTTTTGTGTTAATAATAAATTGGTTTTAATTTTTGGTTTATTGATTTACAGAGTGGTGGTTCCAATAATGTGGGCTGCAACTTTTTCAAATGGTGGTGTTGATGAAAAGGATGTCATCATCATGACACAAATGAGGCAGATTAATGATTTGGAGAAGTCATTGAAGGTTGTTGAGAAGAGGCTGCAATTAGTAATAGGGTTCACTTGAGTTGTTATTGTATTATTCGTACTGTTATTGTGTGTAATCTTTTAAAGTCCAATCTGTTTTGTACTATTGTTAAATGAAGAAATGAATTAGTTTGATTATGTTGATATTAGTCCCAACATGTTCAAAATGACATCTTAATCTGAGCATTGAAGTAAGTGATATTGATCTAAGCTTGGGAAAAATTAAATTGATCTAAGTCTGGAAGAAGTTAAATTCATAACATTAATTCATCCTCATCAAAATGCACTACATCAATGTTTGGCAAAAGTGAAATTGAACGAAGTTTAAGGAAAGTCAAAATGTAGTACATCAATAATGAATTATACATAAGAAATTCCAAAAAATAACTAAGACGTTTGTAGTTGCTATCATGGCCTCCTTCTAATCTGTAATCTCATCCTAAACTGCTGAGATGGTTCTTCTAGTGTTGGTAGTGGTGCTGCTTGACTCTCCACTTCATCCACAATGACATTTTATTTTCAAATTTACCTTTGCTAGAATCATCATTTTCAAACATAGTTTCCACTTCAATATCACCTTCCACTTCAAATCACTATTCAAACCACTGACATCCCCAATCTCTACTTCAACAGCCTCTTCATGGGCCTTTACTTCACCACTGTGATGGACAACAACATCGAACCTATCATCACTCATTGCCCTAAAGTAAATTAAACATATAAAAAAGATGTATTATTAAGCCTACTTTAACGCAATGGGTGACCACTGCTACAGTCAATTACAAATAAAATAATGGAGACCATTACACCAACACTGACAACCGACAAACAAACCAACTAAAATAATACTCCACTGAACCCCACCTACAGACACAAACTACACAAAATCATGGAAGTAATTTAGAAACCATGCAAAACATCACAACAATCGAAAGACAAACAAACCCCAAAATAGAATTATGAAAACCTTAACCCACGAGCAAACACAACCCAGAAAACCCACGAGCAAACACAATCTAGAAAATCCAGAAGATTGCAGCAACACCAATTGGGAATGGAGGAACAAGATTACCAAAACTCACCAACTACCCAAATATTCCTTACCAAAATCCTAACTCACTTATTTATTCCTAAATACCTAATTACCACACTTGTACAGTACAAGTAACACATCCTAATACAAACCGTGCCACCTGTATAATGCTCCGTTAATGATTTAAACGACGTTACAGAAAAGGACCAAATAAAACACAAATTACGAAAATGAGAACCATTTTAAACATTCAGTAAAAATGAGGACCATTTTAAATATTCTATCAAGAGAACCATCCGCAACAAACACTACGAAAATAAGGACCAAAAAGGTATTTAAGCCTTTAATTTTAAAAACTAATTCTTTCCAAAAGTAAATATAAAAATGTTGTCCTTCAATATGAATTTTAACACTTGAATTTTATTACTTTGTATAGTATTATCTCATTAATCATTGCACTTTACTCATTTAAATTGAAAATATAGAGATTGACAGTCTAAATAAAAAAAATTTAATTGGTATTTGTTTTAAGCTTAAATAAATTAAAACATTTTTTTGACGTAAAACAGATGTCTCACTGCCTTTGCAACAATTATTCGCTATTTATTTATTCTTTTATAATTGATGAACTTTACATGTCCATTTTCCCTCTCACTGCTCTCCTACATGCACTTCCTAGGATTTCTCACCATCTTCATTACAGAAGAAACATCATCATTAGAGATAATCACATTTTTCAAACCCCTAATGTTCAAGAAAACCTTCCTTCTCCAAGTAAGTAACTACTTGTCCAGCCATCACAGTAGGTGTTGGACAAAGGCCACCATCTTGCTTTATCTCAATCTGGAAAAGGATATATAATAGTGTAAGCTACAGCATGTAACACACTGCACAAAGCAAAAGATACGTGTAAATAGCTTTTGAAGCTTCAGGAACATGTACCTCGCAATTCAAGGGTGGCTCATATGGGTCATCAATGCCGGTAAAACCTGTGCAATTTCAGTTAGTTCATAAATACCATGTAGTAGAATTCAAGCAAGTGTTAGGATAATTCAGATACAATGCTGAATTCTGGCAACATTATTTATTAGGCCTTGAACTTTGCAATCACATTTAATATTGTAATTCAGCAGTTTAATTATAATATTCAGATGAATGTCAGCCCCGGTAAACTGAATCCAGGGTGGTTAACTTGAGAGTTTATGAAAATCTTCTCTTAGCCTGTTAAGAGACATAGTTAATTAGGTATTAGTTTAGTTATTCCTCACTGTATACAAGACAGGTAGATGCTTTGATTTAATCACTTTCTTCATCTGAGTTATATTACAGATCTGAATCCAAGGATTAGTCCAAAAACATTGCCAACTGTCATAGTCACTAATGAAACACCAGGTACTTTCACACTAGTCATCATCTCACTACTGATGTTTCAGAAGGCACCCTAGCAAATCCATTTTAACCACTCCCAAATTTAATTTTCTTAAATAATTTTTATCATAAAGACAATGATTTCCACTCTCCAGGAAAATAAGTTCATTGCATTACAAAAAGTTTGAGAAAAAATCATTAGTATTCATCTGAATTCAATGAATGAATCCATATGTCGTAGTCAGAACAGTTAAACATGAAATCCTATTGTATTATCAAACTAATTAAAGTTCAATTGTTTGCAATATTTTTTCAATATTAATGTGAGAAATCTCAAAGCTACCCAGACAAACTACCCTTAATAAACTATACCTTGGCCAACAGCTGAATATGCTCAACCTAAAACACTCAACCACAAAGATCTATGAGCCAAACTAGTGATGACTCTAGCATCTTGTACAGGTAAAGGAAAAAAGCATGGGGTTCAATGCTTCCTTGAAATAATTATTGAATTGAATATAACCAAGTTAAAAATGCAGAACAGGCTTAATTTTGGGCTTCTTTTATTTTCTTTCTTGCTATGTCTCACTTCAGTTTACTCATATTAGAAAGGTAGGACAAAGCCTTTGCGAGTGAAACACACCTTTGATTTTGCCCGCGCGAGCAAGCTTATAGAGGCCTTTCGGGTCTCGTGACTCACACAATTCTAGGGGCATGTTCATGAAAACCTGCCAATACATTCCTCTATTAAATATCGTGTAGAACAACTAATAAAAAGATAAGAATTGCTTAATGGTGCCTTGCCTCAATAAAATTCGCATCAGGTAACATGGATCGGCAAGTGTCTCGATCTCTTCGGTAAGGAGATATGAGACTGGCAACACATATCAAACCAGCATCAGCAAAGAGTTTTGCCACTTCTCCTGAATTAAATAACTTTCTGATTAGTAAAACAAAGTTGGTAGAGACATATGGATCAGAGATTCAAATAAAGCATCTAGACTTAACATAAATACTACAATCAAAGTACCGTTCACTAAGCAAATGACATATGAAGATCATTAAATCAGATATGTAAGATGTAAACATCATAGTTTCATATATATATAGACACACACATACACACTAGTTCTGGGCATGTCATGGTAATATGTCTGGTAATAGGCTTCCACTTTATATGAACAATTTTATCCCTACTTCTGGTTGCAAACACCACCTACATTACTGAAACATTTACTTTAGTAAACAGATATTTGTTACCATATTTCAACATCAGAAAAACAGGGCACCAAAAAGCCATGATAAAGCACAAGATCATATAAGACCTTCCATCCTTTTGATTCAATGTTCAACTATACATTTTTTCATAGAAAAAGGACATGGACAGTTACTAATCAATTGCTCAAAGGGATAACAAAAATGTAATATTTATCATGCTGGTATAGACTACCAATATCACTCCAATATCTACCTTTGGTACATAACCAAATAATTAAAATATTAAACTGACTATTTCCGTTACTCTGTTTACTTAAAGCATTAGTTTACAGGAGCAAGCTCACCAGTTCTGCGAATGTTTTCAGTGCGTTCTTCAGCTTTAAAACCAAGATCTTTGTTTAGTCCATGCCGAAGGTTATCTCCATCAAGGACATAAGATAACTTTCCCCTTGAATACAGTTCTCTGCTTAGGGAACATGCCAATGTGCTTTTTCCTAAACAGTTTGAGAAAATAATTAATACAATATGTCAACAGCACACTACAGACACTTATTCAGGAATTTCAAAGACTATACATTATTTACCGGTACCCTACACACTTATAATTTAGGAATGAGTCAAGAGAAATGGAATACAGCATATCTTAAATGTGATTAGAAAGGTATGAGATGGAATAGATGGGAAATTTTGGTGATAAACAGTATACAATCTGCACATTGTAGTCATTTCCATCAGGGAAGAGGATTATTACAAGAATAAAAAAAGTAAAGAACTTATGTATTAAAGGTTTCTTTCAATCTTTGTAGTTTGTCTAAAACTTTCCTGGTCCAATAGGTCACAATTCACTTCTCCCAGTGGTATTCAGAAAATATACATGGCATGCACGAGTATTTGATACTTAATTAACTAATTTATTCTATAACATGAATATGTTAAAACAATTCAAATAATATATACCTTCAATGGAGATATAAAGTTGGTTTGGTGGTAAAAGTGAATGGAAGAGAGTGATATGTCATGGGTTTGAATGCTCCGCTAACAAAAGCTAGCATATTAACAACTAACATGTTCCGATAATATATATACACACCTTCAATATCCTATCTTCTATGGCAGCCATAAATTGTCAATGAAAGCTACTTAGAAATATCAAGCACCGGCACATATGCTTTGATGGATACAACCAGTTCAACTGGTTGAACTAATAAACACGAGATTAAATTAAGTAGACAATTTATTTCATGTCGTGAAGGGAATAGTTGATTGAAGTGGGTATGTTCTTTGGTAAAACAGATACATGCATTAAAAATGAAAACAGAATATGGACTTGAAAGCTTATTTGGTAATTACCATGCAATGTGACAGATAATACTTACCTGCCGATAAGGACAAGTTAAAGAGAAAACCTAAATTCAAAGAGCAATAAAAACACAACGAAAAGCAAAAAGCATCACAAGGAGAAATAATATGATTTTTTTCATGCCAAAAAAGAACTGAATATCTGGAAAAGGTTTTAAAATGTCAGCACTAAACCAATAAAATTAACAGCATGAACCTGATCCGCTGAGTCCAGTAATCCAAACAACACATCCCTTTTGGTTAAGTAGCTTCTGCCTTTCAGCCCTTCCTATCTGACAATCTTGCCAAAAGATATTTGTTGAATTGCTCAGAGTTGCCATTGCAAACAAGTTCCCTAGTCTTATCCACGGATCAATATTAAGCTATCAGTTTCATTTCACAGATTACTGAAGGATCATATAACATAAGTAGAGAGGGCCTTAGAATAGAAGTGCATGATAGTAATACAAGTATTCAAGAAACTTGGTAAGTGCTTCATCAGGACAAGCATTACAGCAGCAGTACAGTACATGGCACAGGACTGAAAGCACGACAACATGCATCAATTTCAGACAGTGGAATGGTGATCTCATCACTCACTTCCACTTATTATTGTCAGTAAAGAAGTATGACCTGTTTGACATAAATAGCGTCTACATACATTGTACATAGGAAAGGTTTCCATAAAGTCTAGGATGAGTCATGAGACCTTCTAATATGGATTTGGATACTCTCCTATTCTTGAGTGTCAGGGCACGATTCTATTGAAAAGGGAAAGACACCATTTTAAATTTAAATACAACAAGTGACCCCTTGACCTGGTATAGCCAATTATGGTGGGTCCTCATATGATATAAAAGGTACTATTTTATCACTCTATCCAAATCCTAAAAATATGATCCAAAACCCACTCTTATGTTTCAAACGGAGAAATGTGTTCAAATCTCTTCATAATATCACAACTTATCCAAGCGATTGTTGTTGGAAGAGAACAACTTTCCCCTCTTCAGCTTACAAGTCAGTTTTTTAAAATCAAATTAGGCTTTCAAATTCAAATTACAAGAGAATGAATAAATTAAACGATTGAAAGAGAAAATCTTATGAAAAATAATCAGGCTTTTTGACAGAAATTAAAAATTAATAAAACCGGCGAATACTGAAACCACATAACATAAAAATCAGGAAAGGAAAAAGTGTGTCCCAGAAAAAGATTCATAAAATTAACTAGATGTAGCCCCTCTACTTTATTTTATAATCACATGATTCATGCATGCCAATTCTGCAAGCAACAAACTTGATGATTGATTAGATGAGAAAGGCAACGAATATGGAGGACCCAGCACAACACCCATCAGTCCCTTTCTTAAGAAAAAATTGAAGGCATTGTTGGCATGGGGCACAAACTCCAATCCCTTGTCTAAAAAAAACATTTTGAATTGCATGCTCCTCTAACCTACCCACCCTTTCCTCAGAAACACCGACAATTCCACCCACTTCTCTTCTCTGGGCAATCAAGGAGAGAAATGATCGAAAGAATTTAGAGAGAAATTTGTTTTGTAAAAAAAAAGAAAAAAATTTAAAAAAGATGAAAGAGGAGAATGAGAGTGAGTGAGTACCAGAAAAAAAAGAGAGATTGGGTGTCTGAATCTGAGGGGAATTTGGGGTGTGGTGTGGGTTATTGCATGTGATGGTGAAAGGGGTTTTATAGTGTGTTGCTGGGTTGAAGGGGTTGGAAGAAAGCAATGGCAATGAATGAATGTGGACACACATAACAAGAGAGACTTCCTCCTTCCTTTCCTTTCCCTCTCTTTCTCACTCTCACTCAGGACGCGCCATTCAAGGTCCTCTGTCATTCGGACCACCCTACCCAAATTAAATTACATTAAATTATATTTACTCTTCTTTCGATTTTATTTTCTCTTCTTTTCTACCCCTCTTTTCCTTGTTTTTTAATCTTGTTAAAATATAATTTGGTCACTATTTATTTTTATCTGTGTTAATTTAGTTTTAATATTTTTTACCATGTTATAATTTTTTTAATTCGTTTATTTAAATAAAATTAATGGTAATAATCTGTGATGGTATACCACTTTGTGATTTTTTAATTTAAAAAAAAATTATAATTTTTGAAAAAATATCTACTTGTCAAACCAACCTAATATCACATGTCAGAAACAATGTCTTATATTTAAGTAAAATTATTTTTTAACTATTAATTTTTGACAATTTTCTTTTATATTTAGATGTCATTTTTTAAGTGATTTTTTCATTTTTTATTTTCTTATTTTCAATATTTCAAAACAACTTATAAGATAAACACCTCATGCTGTAAGAGAAAGTTGTCAAGATTTACTAGTCAAAATATTATTATTCTATATTCAATTTGATTTAATCTCTAAATATTTTAGATCAATGGTCATTGTTGAAATTTATGTTCTAATTTTAAACTAATTATAACCTTAAATAAAAAATATTTAATAAAAATGTAAACTTTAATAAAAACAACATATAATTTTTATATAAAAGTTAAATTTGGCCTCAATCTGATGAAAAATAAAATTGCTTAATTTAAAAAAATAAAACTAAACTGAATAAAAATAACAAATATAGAGACCAAATTGAATATAAAATAAGGTTTCTAACACGTGATATGCGTATAGGATGACACGTGAACATTTTTTTCAAAAATTATAAAAGAATTTAAAAGAGTTTTAAAAAAATTAAAAAAAAAATCACAAAATGAGTCATGAGAGTCAAATTAGCCGTTAATTATTTAAAAATGATGTTAGTAAAAGATAACTAAATTAAAAAAAAAAATCATGACTAATTGACACAACTAAAATAGAACTAAATATATATTTTGACCTTAATTTTATATATTAATTAGTTGTCCCCCATAATGACCATCTCGTTCCCAAATTAATTTTATTATTAATTATCATTTAATGGACCTTCACATGCATTATGACAGCCATTAATTATTGAGGAGAGCAAATGTAATTCATTTATTAAGAGAACAAAACTGTTTTAGTTGTTTACATAAAAATATACATATATTTATTATTATTAATTTATGTGTAAAACTCTTAAACTTAAATAATTTCGAATGTTATTCAAA
>Ga0209589_1006811_pt1 | contig 18719 bp, 14 predicted proteins | sample CowpeawhiteBW_FD_187525 | JGI IMG/M metagenome (GOLD analysis project Ga0209589, IMG submission 187525) | Root nodule microbial communities of legume samples collected from California USA - Cow pea white BW (SPAdes) (version 2) | ecosystem: Host-associated > Plants > Roots > Nodule | place: USA...
AGGAGAAACTATCACCAGGAGAATAATGGATGCACAAATTGAAAAAAAAGCATGAGATATTTTGGATGAAGAATTTAAAGGCAATGACATATACGCTTGATCAAACTACACTATCTAAGAAGAGAATTCGAGATCTATAGAATGAAGGAATATGAGACCATTAAAGAATACAATGGAAGAATAAAAGAAATAGTTAACAAAATGAAGTTATATGAAAAAGAAATAAAGGAAAAAAGAGCGGTAGAAAAAATTCGTATCACTTTTACAGAAAAATATATGATTCCATAGTAGCTTCCATAGAAACTTCCTCGGATCCATCTTTTCTATTGATAAATAAATTAGTTCATCACATCGGAGCGCACTAAACAAGAATAAAAAGTCGTACTGATATAAATTCAATTGAAAATGTATTCCAATCAAAGCTCAAATTACGGTAAAAAAATAAAAATGAAGAAAAGAAAAATGACGGAGAATGTTCTAGAGGCAAATATTCTAGAAATTTTTATGGAAACAAGAAAGATAAATATCCTTTGTGTGACATTTGCAACAAGTAAGATCATGCAAAAAAGAGTATTGACATTGTTGAAAGTCAATATCTCATTATAGTATTGTCGTACTAAAAATAAGCATCAAGCAAACTTTGCTAAATAACATAATCAGGAGCAACATTTATTTTATGCTAATAAAGAATTTCCTAGCAGAGAAGGAAGTTGGTACTTGGATAATGGATGCAACAATAACATGACCAAAGATAAAAGCATCTTCAAAGACATTGATAAATTTGTCAATGTCAAAGTTCAATTGGGAAACAACACCACAGTGAAGTCTCAAGGCAAAAGAACTATCATGGTGGAGACAAAAAAAGGTACACAATTTATCAAGGACGTTTTACTTGTTCCTAATCTTAAAGAAAATCTTTTAAGTATTGGCCAAATGATGGAGAATGAATATTTTTTTCACTTTGAGAAAGATACATGAAAATTTATGATAGTAAAAGGTTAGAAGTTGGTAGAGTAAAAAATGGAGAAGAGAAATAGAAGTTTTCCCAAGCTTCAAACCTGGAACTAATATTACCATGAGGTAGAAGTTGATAACTCATGGCTTTGGCATAGAAGATTTGGCTACTTCAACACACATACCTTAAAACTTCTATATTAGAAAAATATGATGAAAGATCTTAGATGCTTAAAAGAAAATATGAATCATGCGAATGTTGTCTCCTCAACAAACAACACCGATTACCATTCTCAACAAGCAAAGCATGGAGAACAAAAGACTTAATGAAGTTGATCCATATCAATGTTTGTGGACTGATGAGGACGCTTTCACATTATAACAACATTTATTTCATCCTCTTCATTGATGACTTCTCTAGAATGACATGAGTCTATTTCTTAAAGGCAAAGTTATAATTCTTTGAAATATTCAAGAAATTCAAGGTCCTTGTTGAGAACCAAAGTAGAAAATAGATAAAAGTACTTAGAAGTGATTATGGCAAAGAGTACACATCTCGCAAGTTTGACAAATTCTACGAAGAAAACATAAAATGACAACTTAAAGTCACATATACTCCATAACAAAATGGTATGTCATAAAGAAAGAATCGCATGGACATCAAGATGGTGAGATCAACGCTGAAAAATAACCAAAGACATTATGGGCTGAAACAATCTACACTGCAATTTACCTACTCAACAAATGTCCAAACAAGCAGTTCAGGACAAGACTGCAATTGAAACTTGGACTGGGAAGAAACCATGAGCTAAACATCTAAGATTATTTGGATTTGTTTGTTATATTCATGTTTTAGACCAAAAGAGACACAAACTAGAAGAAAAAGTCGTAAAAGGTATCTTCTTGGGATACAATAGACAATCCAAAGGCTACAAAGTCTACAATCTTCAGACAAAGAAGCTAACTATAAATAGAGACATTGAAGTAAATGGAAGCGATACTTGGAACTAGGAAGAGGAACAAATGGAGAGGAAGACATTATACATTCCCAACAATCAGCCAACTATAAGCCAAGAAGATAATAATATAGACATCATTACAACTCCATAATCTCGTGGAACTCTAACTTCAATTTAAGATCAAGAAGAATCATCACTTGAATCCACTCGAAATGAGTTAGATATCTAGCAGACATATATGAATCTTGTAATTTGGACATGCTAGAGCGTGTAGGCTTTGAAGAAGTCGACAAAACAAGAAGAATGAGTCAAGGAAAGGAAGGGAGAGATAAAGATAATAGAGAAAAACAATAGTTGGGAACTAGTAGATATTCCAAAAGATAAAGATATTATCGTAGTTAAATGGGTCTTCAAGACAAAGTTAAACCTTGATGGTACCATCCAAAAATGTTGGTAGCTAAGGGTTATTACCAATAAGTAAGTGAAGACTACAATGAGACATTTGCTCCAATCACATGACTAGAAATAATAAGAGTTATAATATCCTTGCGGCACAAAAAGGATGGAACATCTACCAATTAGATGTCAAGTCTGCATTCCTCAATGGTGTCCTTGAAGAAGAGATCTACATAAAGCAACCATCAGGATTTCTGATTGAAGGCAAAGAAGGCAAAGTGTTGAGATTGAAGAAAGCTTTATATGGCCTGAAACAAGCTCCTCGTGCATGGTACAACAAAATCAACCAATATTTCACCGATCAAGGATTCAGGAGGTATGAGCTTACACTATACATCAAGACCTAAGGTCATCATACTCTCTTACTCTCTATATGTAGATGATATTATTTACACTGGAACCAATACAACCGATCAAGGATTCAGGAGGTGTGAGCTTACACTATACATCAAGAGCCAAGGTAACTCTCTTACTCTCTATATGTAGATGATATTATTTACACTAGAACCAATACAAAGATGTTGATGGAGTTTAAAGAAGATATGATGAAAAAGACCGTTGAGATGATTGATCTTGGCTTGATGAGTTATTTCCTAGGTAAAAAGGTGAGTCAGAGAAATGATGGAATATTCATCTCACAAAAATAAATATATTGAAGATTTATTTAAGAAATTTAAGATGTATGAGTGCAAATTTGTAAGCATACCGCTAGTGATGAATGAGAAACTATACAAGGTGGATAAAGCACCAGAAGTTGATGCATCTCGTTACACAATAGTTGAAAGTCTATTCTATTTGACAACTACACGACCAAGCATCATGTTTACTACACATTTTTATCAAGATTCATGCAAACCCCAAGTAAAATTAACCTTAGCCTAGGCAAAATAATTGTTAGATATCTAAAAGGAACAAAAGAGTTTGACATATCATATAGATCCACAAGCAATCCAAGGTTGCTTGGTTATACTGATAGTGATTGGACATGGTTGGTAAATGACATTAAGAGCACTTCAGGCTATGCTTTCTCACTTGGACCAAAAATATTCTCTTAGGCGTTGAAGAAGCAAGCCACAATTTCACAATCAACAATTGAAGCATAATACATGGTTGTTGCTGAAGCAACAAGTCAAGCTATATGGCTTTGAAAGATACTCAAAGATATGAGAGAAAAACAAATATGAAGATTCAACTCGAGTAATGTCTAATAGAAGACCAAATTGTAGATATTTTTATAAAGGCATTACTAAAAGACCAAAGTTTTAACTACTGTGCATCAAGAAGGAGTACTAAAATGTAATGAAAATTGTAAAACAATGTCTAAATGCCTAAGATAGGAGGTAAAAATCCAAAATATTCTACATAGGTAAAAATCTAGAACATTCTACATAAATGATCGTGGCTAGCACTTTCTAGAATAATCATGTGAGTGAAATGAGGTCTATAAATACCTATATACACTGACATCTGATATATACACAACTACAAAATATACTTCTTCCAACTATTACTTTATCCCATCAAATGTTCATTTCACAACTTCAAAATATTTATGGTTTTTAGTCTATCAAATTGTCTTGGTTTATGAAATGAGTTAGGGATTTCACTCCACTCTCCTACAATATGTCAATCTATTTTGTCTCATAATTTACATACTAATGATGAAATGAGACGGGACAAACCAATACATTTTGCCACTCTTTCATGAATAAGTTTTTGGTACATCACTCACAAATTGTTCCTTGAATATATATATATATATATATATATATATATATATATATATATATATATATATATATATATATATATATATATATATATATATATAAAATTTATTTATTTATCATGGCAATGCCTGTTTATCGTGAGTGATAGCTTTTGCAAACATTATTGAACAATTACAAATATGTAGCCAAACATAATAATAAAATAAATTCAAATGATACTACATTGTTTTCTTTTACACTGCACATACATATTAAAAACCTTATATAATTATCATATTGTATAACATATAAGTGTATTTTATTGTTATGGGGTGCCACAATAGTGTGAGCAACAGCCATAGACTAATATTTTAATCCAAAAACAAATGTTTATAGCGGCAGGCACGGGTTTGCCATTGATGGGTTATTGTTTCGCCAAATTAAATACAGAATGACACCAAAAAACAATGAAACATTCACATGTGATTGGAACAGGAAGAAGGGTACTAGAGAAGCAACAAAGATGAAGTTGGACAAATATTATATTCTAGATCCTCATGTTCAAGAAACTACATATAATTTTCGTTAAAAACTTGTCTAAACAAATTTAAACTTAACTTATTTGAACGTTTCAACAATTTTTTCTACTGTTTTATTAAGAAAATGATTTTTATTAAACTTTAAACCAAGGAAAAGGTGGAATGAAAATCAAGTAAAAAAAAAACGCAAAAGCATTTTCCCGTGTGCGTAAAACAAACCTATAAAGTTAAGAAAACAATATATTTTATTAGAAATATCCAAGAGAGAGAGAGAGAGAAACGTTACCGTTTTCGCTCCAAATGAGACACAACTTTTCAACTTAATTCGCTGCTTTGCCACTCTCACTCACATCTCTTTCCTTCACTCTCTCACTCTCACTTGCCGCCGGAGCTCCGTTTTCCGGCCCACCCTCGCCGGCGACGTCTTTCCGCCACCAAATTCACCCACCATGGTTTAACAAACAAATTTCGCATCTTTCGAAAAACTCAACTCGTTTTCATTATTCACACACTCTCTCACAAACATGGATCTTCTCTTACTTCTTCAGTTCCTTCTCTTCTTCACTTCGCACCACGCAAATGCCCTCAATGCTTCAATTTCTGGGGACGCATTGTCACTTCTCTCTTTCAAAAGCTTCGTCTCTTCCGACCCTTCCAACATCCTCGCCGGTTGGACCAACCGCACCTCCTCCAATCTCTGCCGATGGCGCTCCGTCGCGTGTGGTGCCGCAGGAAGCCTCTCTGCCCGAGTTACTTCGCTCAATGTCACTGGGCTCGGCGGCGGCCTGTTGTCGCCCTCCGTCGGCGACTTGTCTGAGCTCCGCGTGCTGTCCCTCGTCGGGAACATGTTCTCCGGCCAGATTCCTGCTACTGTAGGGAATCTGCGGTTTCTGGAGGTCCTCGAACTGCAAGGGAACAACTTTTCAGGGAGAGTCCCGACCCAGATGAGTTTTGTTTTTCTTCAGTCTCTTAAACTTGTTAATCTCTCTGGTAATGCCTTTTCTGGTTCGATTCCGAGTGAGATTATTGGCTCTGGGAGTGTGAAAATCGTTGATTTGTCGAATAATCAGTTTTCTGGTGTGATTCCTTTGAATGGTACTTGTGATTCGTTGAAGCATTTGAAGTTGTCTCGTAACTTTTTGACTGGGGAGATTCCACCCCAAATTGGCAAATGTAGAAACTTGAGGACCCTTTTGGTTGATGGTAACATCTTGGAAGGTAGAATCCCTTCTGAGATTGGCCAAATTGTCGAACTGAAAGTTCTGGATGTTTCTAGAAACTCCCTCACTGGAAGGGTCCCTAAGGAGTTGGCTAATTGTGTGAAACTTTCTGTGATTGTGCTTACTGATTTGTTTGAGGATCGTGATAATGGAGGGTTGGAAGATGGCTTTAGAGGAGAGTTTAATGCCTTTGTTGGGAACATACCTCATCAACTGTTGCTGCTTTCAAGTCTAAGGGTGTTGTGGGCGCCAAGGGCGAATCTTGGTGGACGGTTGCCTAGTGGGTGGTCGGAGTTGTGCTCTCTGAGGGTGCTCAATTTGGTGCAGAATTATGTTACCGGTGTCTTGCCTGAGAGTTTGGGGATGTGTAGGAATTTGAGTTTCTTGGACTTGAGTTCTAATAATTTGGTGGGGTATCTGCCTTCATTGCAGCTTCATGTTCCTTGTATGGTGTACTTTAATGTCAGCAGAAACAATATATCTGGCACTCTTAAAGGATTTAGGAAAGAAAGTTGCGGTGTGAGTGCAGTAGATCCTTCATTTCAAGAATTGGATGGTTTTAGTGATGATGAATACTTTAATTTTCCTGTTTGGAGGTTTCAAAAGAATGCTTTCGTTGGATCTGGTTTTGAGGAGAATAACACTATTGTTGTTAGCCATGATTTCAGTTGGAATAGTTTTGTGGGATCCTTGCCTTCGTTCTCTCTTGGAGATAGTCTTTTTGGTGCTAATCGTAAAGTCTCGTATGCACTGTCTCTCAATAACAATCGATTCAATGGAACTCTACCGGAACAGTTAGTTTCAAACTGCAACGAGCTCAAGACATTGTCAGTTAACTTGAGTGTGAACCAACTATCGGGTGGGAATCTCCAAACGGCGGTTTTGGAGTGCCTAAGGTTGACAGATTTTGAAGCAGCATACAACCAGATTGATGAGTCAATTGGACCAGCTATAGGTGACTTGGTGATGCTTCAGCATCTTGATTTAAGTGGGAACAAGCTATCTGGATCACTGCCGAATCAGTTGGGAAACCTGCAAAACATGAAATGGATGCATCTGGGAGGAAACAATCTAACAGGGGAAATTCCTACCCAACTTGGCCAAATGGCTTCCCTTGCTGTTCTGAATTTGTCTCACAATGCTCTAGTTGGAACAATACCTGCGAGTTTGTCAAATGCCAAGAGTTTTGAAATTCTGTTGGTGGACCACAACAAACTTTCAGGGGAAATACCTTTAGCTTTTTCTACTCTTTCCAATCTTGTGCAGCTAGATGTTTCTTTTAACAATCTTTCTGGTCATATTCCTCGTCTTCAACACCCAAGTGACTGTGATTCCTACAAAGGAAATGCACACCTGCATCCTTGCCCTGATCCATATTCTGACTCACCTGCTTCTCTTCCAGTCCCCCTGGAAATCCAGCATCATACTCATAGAGGGAGAAAATTAAGGACATTGGTTATTGTTGTGGTAACTTCTGCTTCTGTGGTGCTGTGCACTCTTCTGGGAATAGTATTGGTAATCTTTTCTGGAAGGAGTAAATTTGGTCGGCTTAGCAGTATAAGAAGGCGACAGGTAGTGACCTTTCAAGATGTTCCAACTGAATTGAACTACGACAGTGTGGCCACAGCTACCGGAAACTTCAGCATCCGACATCTAATTGGCACCGGTGGCTTTGGGTCAACATACAAGGCAGAACTGTCCCCAGGTTTTCTTGTTGCCATAAAGAGGTTGTCCATAGGTAGGTTTCAAGGCATTCAACAGTTTGAAACGGAAATAAGGACACTGGGAAGAATTCGACACAAGAATCTTGTGACTCTTATTGGATATTATGTAGGGAAGGCTGAAATGTTCTTAATTTACAACTACCTTTCTGGAGGGAACCTTGAAGCTTTCATACATGACAGGTCAGGGAAGAATGTTCAGTGGCCAGTTATTTACAAAATAGCAAAAGACATAGCAGAGGCCCTTGCTTTCCTTCACTACTCATGTGTTCCTCGCATTGTTCACCGGGATATCAAACCTAGCAACATTTTACTTGACGAAGATCATAATGCCTACCTATCCGATTTTGGCTTGGCACGACTGCTTGAGGTAACTGAGACCCATGCCACCACTGATGTTGCAGGCACATTTGGTTATGTTGCACCAGAATATGCCACCACTTGCAGGGTTTCTGACAAAGCTGATGTCTACAGCTTTGGTGTAGTGTTATTAGAATTGATGTCTGGAAGAAAGTCTCTTGATCCATCTTTTTCTGAGTATGGAAATGGATTCAACATTGTTCCATGGGCAGAGCTACTAATGACCGAAGGCCGTTGTTCTGAGCTATTTTCAGCTACTTTGTGGGAAGCAGGGCCTAAGGAAAAGTTGTTGGGCCTTTTAAAGCTTGCATTAACATGCACAGAAGAGACTCTTTCTATTCGACCATCAATGAAACAGGTTCTTGAGAAATTGAAATATTTGAAAAGTTGAAAGCTTTCTACATGTCATACTTAACAGCAATGGAATGTTGGTTTTATCTGCTTGAAAATACTTGACTGAGGTGAGTGATCTAGTTCCAATACAGAACCTTCTTCTGCAAATTTTACCATCGTTATAATGTTTGCTTGTGTTTGCAATTGGATATAGCTAAAATATCATTCTCTACGATCCATATGGAACTTCTTGAGAAAGAGTATACATTCACTTTCTTTAACCAGTCTCATATATAATGAATCAGTAAAAATCCTACTTGACAAACAGTGGCATCAAATGTTCTCGAAGATACTTGTTCTTTTTGTTCTGTTTTTATAATATTAACCACATGCTAATAGTTGTTGTCTTCAACAAGTTTCATCTAAAGTTCTCAGGCTTGTACTTTTTTACTTTTGTGCCACTTCTCTAATGAATCTACGCTGTGAACATATCTGACAGCTTTTCTTGGTTATGACAATGCTAAATTCCTAAATCTGATTTCAATGTTTTATAATGGGCTGGTCCATGGTACTCTCAAAAGTTGAATACAGTTTTTAACAGTTCATAGGAGAAAAAAATAAAATTGTGAACATACTGTGAATATCTTAATCTGCTGATCATCTTAAACTTCAATTTTTATACTTTCAATTTTACTGCAACATGTTACAGTTTCAGCAACTGCAAGTCTCTTATAATGATCAGTTGTTCATTGCCACTAGGAATCTCATCATAGTGACTCACAAATGAGCTGTTCCTGTTAGTGGCAGGGCTATGATCATCCTTTCACATTGGTGCCAGCAGTTTTCACACCTTCCGAAGATGTGTGCAGTAATGGCTAAATGGATGTTTGTGAATACCATCATCTCATCATTTTCGTCTTATGAGGCCATATGTGAATGCCATTATGATTCTTTTGGCATTTTGGATGGTTTCCTTTGGTGACCGCTTGGCTCCTTTGGAAGATCCAAAGTTATTTAATGGCACAGGGACGAATCAATTGTCATCATTGTTCAGAGAAATGCCAAAAGTGCAAGTCACTTCTCTGTCAAAATGTACCGAAAAAGGTTGTAAATATATATTGACATAAAACCTATTGGTGGATGCTTTCTGATTTTTTGTTCCAACATGTAAATAGAAAGTGTAGGCAGAAAAACAATTTTCCAACTCTATTGTTTTTTCCTTCTCAGACCTGAAGTGAAAAAGATGTTCCTTTTGTTGTAATTATCCAGTAAAACTTCAAATATGTTACATGTTATTATTTAGTCCAGCAAAAAATATTTTAGTATCTCAATGTGTTAAAAAAAAATGTACCAATTACGTCTTGTTAAATTATAAGATTATTTGTCAGTAAGTTGTAATTTTAAGAATCAGTTTGTATTAAATCAAAGATTATTGTTATTAAGTTATAATTTAGTGATTAATTTGCATTTTATACATATTCAAGAACTAAAACCATGGCAGTCAAAAGCACTTTATCAAATCAATAACTACTACGGTTGGCGAATGAAATTGTTTATTGTTCCTCATCATTGCAATTTGCAGGCCACTTTGAATACTGACCATAGGAACTACTAGAAGAAAAATGCAAGTTGCAAATGTGGCCTAAAATTTGGAGAATAATGTCACAATTAGTGGACAAATTTTGATGACTCTCGGATGAATGAGTAATACATATTATGTTAATATTCTATTACGTTGACTCCTGAACATGTTGCACTACTTGTTATTTTAATGGAAACATGTGGAATCGGTGTAAAACAAATTTGTAAGCTTTATAACTTTTTATATCATAATAGCATTAGAATGCAATATTTCAAAAAAAAAAAGAGATCACAATCATATATGTTAACCGTTAAAACTATGAGTTAAGGAAAAATCTACTAGTCTCACTATATTATGTAAAGAGTAAGTGGTAGTAAGTTCTCCAAAACTCTAAGAACGTGTTTTTACAAAATCCTGAAACCGAATGTGCTTTTGCATAAGGATTGAAAATCCTGATGTGATATGTCAAAAAGCTTCACAATAGTGGTTTAAGTACAAAAAGGACAATAATGAAGTTACCTTCATTTTAGGAGGAAATCCACCAAAAGCTGATGATAGAAAAAGAACCCAAAAATATTTGTTTCAGTAATATTGGATTTATCATGCTACTTAATTTTCTCACAACTAAACCAGCTCATTTATGGGGAGAGCTTTCCGTAACTAAACCAGCTCGTTAATTGAGAGAGCAAAAGATAAATAAATTGTGACTTTCATATCTAAGTGGGATCTTAGTCTAAAAAAGTTTGTCTCCCCTTTGAGATTTGTATTTATAGATAGGTAAAAAGTCGTTCACATTCCAAATTCTCACTTCCCTTTAAATGCATGTTTGGTTCTGCGTCAATTAACTATCCACACTTACTAATGTTACCTTAATTAACTATCCACACTGTGAAGGTCAACTTAGAAAAAAAAAACTAATAAATTAAATAAAAGGGAAAATTAAAAAAGTATTAAGTAATTTGAAAATCGTTTTTCAAATAAAATAAAATATTGTTTTTCTTTTACAATTAGGAGTGCATTTTTAACAATCTATAGTTTAATTTTTTTAATGGATTTTTAACTCTTGTTATTTTTTCTCGGGGATCAAATATTTTATTAAAAAGTATAGTAAAAAGTGTAATACTAAGATAAAAGTTTTGATAAAATAAAACTTATCTAGAGATTATAAAGAATTGGAAAATGGTATTTTAGAAGTGATAGTGATTTAAAATAGTAAGATTAAGTTATTTTTAATATTTAAAGGTTTTAGTATAAATAGATTTGTTATAAACAAGTTTCATTATTTAAAAAATGTACTATCTAGATATCACTTTTCTAGAGTTCTCTAACTTATCTCTAAGAGTTCTCACCCTCCGTTCGTCTGATTGAAGATCCGAGACCATAGAAGTGGTCCTCGAGGTGAGCTCTTCAATTTAGACCAATTAATTTCTTCATTTGAGGTAAGTTAGTTTTAAACCCATTTTCTCGTCCTCCTCGTTTAGTCTTGGTTGCATACGAGGTTTTTTCCTGCTTGCATATGCCTTTATGATTTTTTTTCTTGAACCTTTGTTGACCAATGTATTTGTTGGCATGGTCGGATCGTCTTGATGTTGTATCTAGGCTTAGAAATGGGTACCTTGTGTACTAGGAGGAGTTTCCGCTGTTTAGGATCGTGTGAGCTGCTTGGTTAGGTAAGGGAAGTTAATATTGATCTGTGTTGTGAGATTTTTTATCTTTTGGATGATTTGCATGTTCCTACCATTTTAGATTTTTGAGAATGAAATTGGTTATTATGATAAATCTAAATTGATGTGTTTCTAATGTGAAATGTATGAATTAAATGACAGTTATGTGTTTGAGTAAATTGTGATTGTTTAAAGTTGCTTTGGTTTGTGAATGAGACAGGTTGAAATCTGAGCAATTGAATAGTTGGTATAACTCTATTGTTGATAAAATTGTTTTGAACCAAAGTATTAAAAGAATAGTACCAAAATGATCAATTGAACAGGTCTAATTTCCCCCAATCGCTGCATAAAAATTTCTGGTTCCTGATACAACGTTTAGCAGTAGTAGATTGACGTTGAGCGTCAGCCTCATTATGCAGGTCTAGGAGCATTTTAGCTCTAAGCCATTAAGTGCTAGTTTGTATCGTTGAGCGTCGTGGATTTGCGAATGCTTTGATGCTGAGCGGTAGAAGGGCACCATTGAGCACCAACTTTGTACTACACGTTAGAGCATTTTAGCTTCAAGACGCTGAGCGTCAAGAAGTGCCACCTTTTGCGAGAGAGGTTTGGGCTGAGCACCACCACTGAATGCCAGTTTTATGTTTAGTCATGTTTTCTTCTTTGGTTGTTTGAGACAAATCTGTGACAGACCTTATTTATGTTATGAATTTGTTCAAGTATATATTGATGATATTATCTTTGGTTCAAATAATAACTCTATGTGTGAAGAGTTTGTTGCAACTATGCAGGGTCAAACAACTTAAACAAGGGACATTTTTAAGTTAGTCAGAATACTATTTTGATCTACTAAAAAAGTTTTTAATGGAGAATTGCAAAGAAGTTGCCACTCCAATTGCTACAAACTTTCTTATTGATTCAGATGAGGTTGGGCAACAAGTTGATTCCACCAAATATAGAGGGTTGATTGGTTTTTTGCTCTATCTAACAACAAGTAGGCTAGATATTTAATTTAGTGTGTGATTGTGTGCAAGATTTCAATCTAATCCAAATGAGTCACATTATAAAGCTGCAAAAAGGATTCTCAAGTATCTAAAAGGGAAAATTAATGTTGGATTATGGTATCCAGGTAATTCTAAGATATCTTTTAGGGTGCAAATTGGTAAGGAAAAGCACAAGTGGAACATGTCACCTACTTGGCTCAATCTTAATATCATGGAATAGCAAGAAGCAAACCTGTGTGGCACTCTCCACAACTAAAGCGGGATATATTGCAATTGGTCATGGTTGTGCTCAAATCATATGGTTAAAACATCAACTCTTGGACTATAATGTGAAGTTGGAAAATGTACCCTTGTATTGTGATAACACTAGTGCAATTCATTTAACTAAGAATCTAATACAACACTCTAAAACCTAACATATTGAGATAAGGCATCACTTTATTAGAGATCATATACAAAAAGGTGATTGTGAAATTAAGTTTGTTAAAACGGAGAATCAACTAACTGATTTGTTCACTAAACCAGTTGCTCATAATAGGTTTAATAAGCTTAGAACAGAATTAGGCATTCTGGATATGAAAAATGTGACTTGATACATCTATGTCTTGTTGATCTTATTGAATCATGTGTTAATTTCACTTAAAAAGTTAAATTCTGCATAAAATGTGATGTGTTAGTATTTTAATCTGTTAAATCTATAAAACAACACAGATTTAATTTAATTTGTCAAATTCAGCATAAAGTGTGATCTGTCAGTGTTTTAATATGTTAATTTTACAAAACACATAGATTTCACTTAAATTGTTAAATTCTGCATAAAGAGTAATATGCCAACATTTTAATCTACTGATTTTGTATTTTTTATGTGTTGATTTCACTTCGCTGATTAGTAACTACATGAATTAAATTCAATTGATTGACCCAGTCAAATAATTCATCATATGATACTGTATGTATTGTGGTAACTACATTTATTGTATCAGCTAAAACTATTTTTTCAGATTCCATTGACCATAAAACACTTTGATTACATGATTCCCAATGTGCATGCATTTGTTTTGATCTGAACTGAGTAGACAACACATAAATTGCATAGGAAACATGATGCTTTATGATCATACACAGATTATTGTGCCTTTAATTGGATCTGATTGCTTATGCTACATTGAATACGAAATCATTGTGCAAATCAATTGATTAAATAGATATTCAATATGCTGATTCTATAAATACTAGCTTTGGCATCATGCATTTGCATTCATATTTGCTAGTAAGAGATAAACCACAATAAAGAATGCCTTGCAAACATAAAAATGTGCAATCTGATGAGGAGATTTCCACCCCTCACACACCAACCCCTCCATTGTCGAAAATCATGGTAGGCTTAAAGCTTGGTTTGAGGGCCATGAGGACGAAATTCAGTTGTTCCTCATTGAGATAACCCACAAATAGATAATCATCTATAAAGTTCTTTGTTTCTCCTGGTTGAGGTTTGAAAAGTTTGAGGCCTTGAATCACCAACTCAGAACACAAAAGCTTAAGACATTTCTTAAACTTTTTGGCAAGATTTATCCAGATCTAGAGCTGTCAAAACGGGTAACCCGGTCCGACCCGGCTCGACCCACCACAGGTTGATGATTTAGTGAGCCAACCCAACCCGGCTCACTTTTTAACGAGCCAAAAAAATTCGAACCCGGTCCGGCCCACCACGGGTTGGCGGGTTAAACGGGTTGGCTCACGGGTTCACTTAATTAAAAAAAATATATTATTTTTTTATTTTATTTTCAGTCAAAACTAAATTGTAATTCTAATTAAAATCTAAATAAACTTTAATACAATCCAAATACAAACCAAAATAAAAAAAATACAAATTATTTATGTGTTGGATAAAAAAACAACTTAACATGACCCAAATGTAAGGCCCAACTTAATGAAAAAATAAAAACACTTGTGTGACCCTTTTATTTGCGGGTTGGTGAGCCAACCCGACTCAACACAGGTTCAACCCGGATGAGCCGGGTTCTAAATGAGTCGGGTCAAAAATCAACCCGTATTGAAATTTGTAAAAATATTTCAACCCAACCTGGCCCAAACCCGTGGTGAGCCGGGTTGGCTCGCGGGTTCCAACCCATTTTGACAGCTCTATCCAGATCTAGTGAAAGTATTCTATGCCAACCTCAAGTTCAGTGGTGGTGTGCTGAACTTCAGTGTGAAAGGTGACAAGATGGAGATTACCAGGAAAACTTGGAAGGAAGTGGTTGGTTTTGGACATAAAGGTGTGCAAGTTAGAAAGGGGAAACCATAACTATTGAGGAATTGAATAAAGTTCAATATTTTGGCCAATGTGTGAGAAATCCAGAGGAGCAAATTCGCAACTTTCATGTGGGGAGACTTCGTGTTGACGAGAGGTTGCTAGCAAGGATTGTGACAAAGATCATTATGTCTAAGGGGAGCAATCACTCAACTTTGAATTAGGGTAACTTGGTGGTAATGTATTGCATCTAAAATGGTGTGGTTGTTGACTGGACCTACACAATTTGTAAACATATGATGAAAGAAAAAAGGCTAACAGATTTCAAGTTGCCCTATGTCGTGCTCATCTCCAAATTCATTAAGCATTTTGGAGTGGATGTGGAGGGAGAGCTTGAGGAGTCCACCGGTTTGCTAAATGGGGTCTCTGCTTTCAACATGCACAAGATGGGATTCACTAAGATTGGCAACACATGGATCATAGAAAATGATGTTACTGCAAATGTTGGAGTTGGTGCACATGATCATAAGGTTGGAACAAGTGGAATGCATCAAATTGAAGAAGAGGCTGCTGAGTTTAATCCTATGGCCATTGAGTTGTACAATTCTCTGTGTAACATCCCTATTAGATATTACTTATTTAAAATCAAGAAAATAAGGAATGAATATCAAATGTCAAATCTTTTATTAATTCCAACGCGAAAAACTTCAATAAAAAGAAATCCAATCGTCAAAGATCAATCAAAACTATAGTAATAGTCTTATTACAATTTTCAAAACCCAATACAGTAACAGAAAGTTATAAATAAAATCCTAGCTCGAATCCCAAGGTAGGCTCTCTCTCCGTCGTCTCGGGTGTTAGCAACATCACATGTATCATCAACTGCTCTCATGTAAAGAATTACACGATCATCGCCAAACTCAAACATAATGGGTGAGCTCGACAATATAAGATATCACATAAATTAAATAATATAAAACACCCAATTATATTATCATAATTAGACCTTGGCCAAGTTCTTAATACCCCAAGGCTTTTCAACCTCCAATTCACCTAACAAGTTAGCCATGAACTCAGGTTTTATGATGCTCACACGAACATGCCCGCTCGTGGTCCTACCTCTACGAACCTCCCTGCTCATAGTCCGACTCTACAGACCTGCCCGCCTGTATTCCAACACATGTGATCCACTAGCTACATACCTCCCCGCACGCAGCATCTCTCAACTGTGAGCACGGAACATACGAATCTACCTCGCTTGTATCCCCACAGGAGAGTAATTGAGTATGAACCTCCCCGCTCATACCATCACATGTTAACCACCATCCATGAACCTACCCGCTCATGGTACAGCATCTCCTAATCCACGTTCACATCAATGCGTACAAACAATACACACAAACTGCATTAAACTCGCTTGGGCTAGAAGCCTTAGCTTAAGCGACCAGGTCTATCTCGCTTAGGCTAAGCTTTCTCGCCTGAGCGAGCGTGCTACAATAGCTTACTTACGAAGTCTCGCTTAGGCGAGCCTATCTCGCTTGGGCGAGCTCTTCCTTCGCTTAAAGCCATTACTCTAGCCTAGGCGGTGAGTTACGCTGAACACCAAAACCTAGCTCGATTTCTCGCTTAAGTGAGAATCACACGCCTGAGCGAGTTACCCTGTCGCCTAGAATAAGATTCTCCGCCTGGGCGAGGTGCCCAAGCAGAAACACACAACGCTTATAAGTGCTCGCCTAGGCGAGATACACTCGTCTAAGCGAGATACTCGCGTTCAAACAGTCTTGCATTTCTGATATCTTCGCCTAGGCGAGCCTTGCTCGCTTGAGCGAGTATATCAGACATCTACACTGTTACGCACTCGAAAAAAAACCAGAAACCACACCCAATTCTTATCACAAAGACCATAATGTGCAAATTGAAAACAAAACACAACACGTATGGAAAACACATAATTAAACACAATTCCAAATTTCGAGTTTAACCCATAAATAACAAATATAGTACAGAAACCCAATCAGATTCATATCCTTGAGTAAACATTTCGATCAAACCCTATCAAGGCACACCAACTCCCAATTCACATCATGTATAGCACAAAAATTCATAATCAAACCCTTTCATACATGCATTTCAGAGCACCCAACATTCATAAGCATATAAGCATACAAAAGAACTCCCCTAACCTGGTTTTTTTTTCTCAGCTTCAAATAAAAGAAGGTGGATGGTTCTTCTGGCCCCAAATTGGTTTCCCTTAGTGGTCTCCCAACTCAGCTCTCTTGGATTTCCTCTTACCCTCTTTTCACTCAATTTTCGTGCTCCTCACCACTTTCTAGGTTTTCAGATTTCAAAACCCTCCTAATTACTCTATTTTCCCTTTTAATATGGTCCTAATTATGGTTAATGGCAAAAAAAAAACGAAAAAGGCTTTTTAATTATTTATAATTGCCTTTCATAACTCATTATGGGATGTTTTTCCCCTTCTCTTGGGAGCCTAATGTCTCTAGGGTTTCTCTACCCTTTCACATTCAAGTCAGAATTACATTAGCAAAAATAAAGAAATTAATTTCGTTCTCAACAAGGTTTGAACACACAACCATGACATCACAAGACAGGTGCGCAACCAATTCAACAAAATCATGTTTGTGATAATTTCTATAATTTTATATTTACGTTATCACTCAACATAATTATGCATATTATTAAAATTAAAATAATTCAAACAACACAGAAATGGCATACATAGGACTCAAACCCAAGTCCTTTAACACAATCAAAGTACTCTCAACCATTTGAGCTAGTACTTTTCCACATCACGACAATTAACCTTAAATGTCATAAAGGCTTCTACTACCCGCATTTATTAAATAATTATTTATTTAATTATTAAATTTCTTGGGTCTTACACTTCGGAGGAAATTGGTCCTACCTACTTTCAGTTTGAAAAGATGGTTCTCAGCCAGCTTCAAGAGCTCAACGTGTGATGAAGATCACCCTAGAAGGCTTTCACCATAGGCCAATGGCCTAGCACAAATAGATTACATGCCTTTTAATTAGTTACATAAATGTATAGGTTTTGTAATTTATGGTGTAATTGGCATTCATGGGCTTGTATTTTGGTCCAATTTAATTTCCTTGCATCTCTAGGCCTTAAGCTTGGAATGAAGTTAGGCATGCGTCTGGGCTTGCAAGGCCCAATCTGCAACCAGCGTCTCCAAAGAATCAAGTTGTCAACATTTGTGCATTAGCTTTTGTGGGCCTCATCATGATTCTTCCATAAGCCCAATTGGTTACTACATCACAATACGACTTTCACCACTCGTTGCCAACGCTGGCCTTTGGTCCAAGAGTTCAACAAGTGTTTACCAACCTTGCTTTTTGGGTCCTAGATCTTCAACTTCATTTGGCCTAAAACGGGAAGCTAGTGTTCTTTTCCTTTGATTTGTGTCTGGCCTTTCTCTCTTCTCACATGCATGGGAGCTAAGGTTGCCTCCCTCACGCGTTCCACCATCATTAGCTAGGGTTTCCCTTGTAAGTTGCCTATTTTTTCTTTAAATAGAGGTTCATCCACAATTTGTAATTAGCTTTGATGAATATATGAGAGTGGTTATTATCCCCCATCTTCGTCTAGTTCACCTTCTAGAGAGGTATTTGTTAGGAACAAGGCAATAAAGGAAAGAATAAAAGAGAGAAAAATAGACACAGAGGATTTAACGTGGTTCGGCGTACAATGCATATGCCTACGTCCACGACTACACTAGGAAGTATTTGTATTTCTGGTGTATCTTTAAGCTTTGCATAAAGTCTCTTATATAGTAAAATAGAGAACCACATCTCACTATTCTAAGCGATGTGGGACTAAATCAAGCACCATAATACTAACAATTCTCTCACTTGGGGTTTGATTTACATTACCACCTAGTGTAGTGCCTTCATCATCAATTTTCTCGAAGGCCAGTTGAGGCAATGCAAA
>Ga0209589_1006813_pt1 | contig 18714 bp, 13 predicted proteins | sample CowpeawhiteBW_FD_187525 | JGI IMG/M metagenome (GOLD analysis project Ga0209589, IMG submission 187525) | Root nodule microbial communities of legume samples collected from California USA - Cow pea white BW (SPAdes) (version 2) | ecosystem: Host-associated > Plants > Roots > Nodule | place: USA...
AAAAAAAAAAAAAAAAAACAAGGAGGAAGAAGCGGAAGGGAAGGGATTAGTTCCACTCCCCTGTAAAACCCTAATATCTTCAATCTTATATTATTTATTTTTCTGTTTCTCTCTCTAGAACCCAACTTTCTCTCTCAAGAACGTCAAATCTCGATCCCTCCCTTTCCCTGCAAGATCCGGGGGTGGTTCCGATTGCGCAACAGGGTTTGGATTGGGCAGGTCCCTCAAGGCTGGCGGGTATTGGGGTGAAGTAAATGGCGGATCCGGCCGGAATCCGGCTCCGCGAGAGGTGCGAGCGTGGTGTTGCGGCGGAGGCGTGGTTGATAGGGTTACAGTGTGGTGACGATTGCCAAGAGTGAAGCATGCTGAGCGTGCTGCGCGTGCACCTCCCTTCTGATATTCCCATTGTAGGCTGTGAGCTCACGCCTTACGTGCTCCTACGCCGACCTGACAAGACCGTTACCACCGACGATGTCCCCGAAGCCGCCCCGTTAGACGGCCATTTTTTGCGCTACAAGTGGTTAGTTCTGCTCGTCTATCATTCCTCCCCCCCGTTTTTTTTTTCTTTTTCTGAATTCTCTATCGGTTTTTTTCCTACCCAACACTGTTGGTTCCTATTTGTTACCTAAGTGGCGTTTCGTTGTCTATCAGATTTTTCTTTGTTACTCTTAGTTGGTTGATATGTGAGTTTCAATGTCTGCGTGCTTTTGAATTTTGTGTTACTAAAGACAAGAGTGAAGTGTGTATGCTCCTAGATACTTGTTGTTGAGTGTGTATTAGCAGGGTATTTTCTCTCTCTTTCAATGTTTACTTGTATTTTATTTTGGCCCTATTTGGGTTGACTTTTCAATTTTTTTTAGTGTATATTTTGTGGTGATTAAATTAAGCACATTATGGTTATCCAGCAGTTTTGATTATTGCCTTATCAATTAAGGGGATAGTTCAGGTAGTTCTATTAATTTTGTGTCTTTTGATGTCTCCGTGTTGCATTATGACTGAAGTAGAAGTCTGAGAAAAAAATATCGAGACAGGGGATTATAATTGAAAGAAGTTCTTTTTATTTTTCTTTGGTGGTCTCGTGGTTACTTGGGTCCTGTCTCCTTTACTATTTTCGTGAGACTTTTTTTTGCTTATTCATTGTTGTTAATTGATTTTATTATTCAAAATTTCAAGGATAGTATTGAATTCTATTAGGCTGTGATGTATCGCCTGATTATATTTCGTTTTTGGTTCTAGTCTTTAGAAGTATCAGTCTGCGCAGGTTTTCATTCACAAACTAGTTTGCATTTGGAATGCTATAACATATTCCACCTTCTCAATAAATCACTATCCAAGTAAAGTTTTATTCAGAAGCTCCCAATGCAAAATAATGAATTTCCTTTCCATCAATTTGTATGTGATTATTGCGATTTCATGTGTGTAGGAGAGGACAATGTGTGTAGTAGGTTTAATCAATCTGTCAGGGATGGCATCTCATCTCTGCTGGTGTTTTTTGCTGATGAATAGACATTGCCTAATGTATCTGGTCCAGTTATAATGTTAGTCATGTGTTTACTTGATACATGCTTTGATGTAATTCTATTTCATAATTTAGTATGATGTGTTTGGTGTTATCTGTTTTTTCACCTTTTTTTTTGAAGTTTGGACCTGTATAGAACTATCAAAGTTATTCCATTATTACCCTAAATTGGATAACTATTGAAAGAGTTTTGTTAATGTTATTAGGTGGATTTTGCTTAAATAATCGTTTGATAATTTTGATTATGAATTGCACTTTGATCCCCATTTACTACCTTTATGTAATTTTTTGATTGAGCTGATGCAGATCTAAGTATTGAACCTTTTCTGCTTCTGTCATTTGACACGTGTTTGGTAATCTATGCAAGGTATCGTGTACAGAGTGATAAAAAGGTTGCTGTTTGTAGTGTACATCCATCTGAGCAGGCCACTCTGCAGTGCCTTGGTTGTCTAAAGGCTAAGATACCTGTTGCCAAAAGTTACCACTGCACTCCAAAGTGTTTTTCAGATGCTTGGCAGCATCACCGTGTCTTACATGATCGTGCTGCAAGTTCAGGTAATGAAAATGGAAATGAGGAAGAAGAGTTATTTGGGCGATTTAATAATTCTGGATCTGGATCAATCAGTACCACCTTATCTTCCTCTGCATCAAGTGCTAGTTTGACAAACGGGTCTGCACCCGTGTATCCAGCTGCCATTACTCAACGAAGTGGTGGTGAAACTTGGTTTGAAGTTGGACGATCCAAGACGTATACACCAACAGCTGATGACATTGGTCATGTCCTTAAATTTGAGTGTGCTGTAGTTGATGCAGAGACTAAACTTACTGTAGGGCATGCTAGCACTCTACTAACATCCCGTGTCATTCCTGCCCCCTCGCCTAGCCCACGCCGAATAATACATGTTGAGGGGATGGGACATTTGGATGCTGATGCACGTATAACATCATCAGGAACATTTACTGTTCTATCATACAACATATTGTCTGATTCATATGCCTCAAATGATCTATACAATTACTGCCCTTCATGGGCTCTTTCCTGGCCATATCGCAGGCAAAATTTGTTACGAGAAATAGTTGTTTACCGTGCTGATATTATTTGTCTTCAAGAGGTATGCAAATGCTCTTTTGGCTATGATTTTATTGGCCAATAAACTACTTCTAATAACACTACTGATCCTGAACTCATTTATTTCCAAGTTTTCTTTTGATAGTCATGTTCAATTTCAAATGGTTTATATAATAAGGCTTTATTATGGACTTGGGGACATGAAACAAGGTTTCCACCAGTAGCTCATTGTAATATTTTATTTTGAATGTTGATTGCTAGTGGTTTTGAATGAATTTTAAATAATTAGGGCTTAAATTTCCATGCTTTTACATGGGTGGATTTCAATTTTTTGGGGGGCTGGGGGCTGGGGTTGTTGTTGCTGGAAGTGGTATGATGTTCTAGTAAATGCATTACTTAGAATGCATTATATTCAACATTCTAATAATTTCTATTGCGTGACATGCAATCTATATTTTCCCAGGTTCAAAGTGATCATTATGAAGAATTTTTTTCTCCTGAACTGGACAAACATGGCTATTATGGTCTTTACAAAAGGAAAACAAATGAGGTTGTTATAGTATTCTGATTTATTATGGTTTGATTCATCGTTTTTTTAAATTCCTTTTTGATGTTAAGTCATTTATGGTCGGTTTGCAGGTATATAGTGGCAACGTTAATACAATTGATGGGTGTGCGACATTCTTCCGTAGGGACAGATTTTCACATGTGAAAAAATACGAGGTTGAAATTTGTGTGTATCACTGTATGTCTGTTCTCTTTGGTTTGTACACAACATAAAGGGATATCTGCTTGTTTGCAGGTTGAATTTAATAAGGCTGCACAGTCTTTAACAGATGCTGTGATTCCAACCACTCAGAAGAAAACTGCCTTGAATAGACTGGTTAAGGTAGCTTATTGCACTAAAGATTGCATATTACTTTGAAATAATGATTCTCTTATTGTGGAGTCCTTACCACGTTTTCTATACATTCTTAGGATAATGTTGCATTAATAGTTGTTTTAGAAGCAAAAGTTAACCAGCCTGTTGACAATCCTGGGAAAAGACAGCTTCTTTGCGTGGTAAACTCTTACTTTTCTTTATTTGTTTCAACCAAGATGGTCTTGCATTCTCTTACCTTCAAGGTCCATGATGTATACTTTATATCTATGTTGTATGCCTTTTGTTTTCTCAGGGTGCTCTCTTCTTAGTCATGCATTGTTATAACAGTTTTTGTAATATCTGTTTATGGCTTTTTGTCTTAAGCAGCTTTTGGTTTATTATTTTTAGGATGATGGTTGTTCTGATACAAGAACTCTTGATTTTCTTTTTACATAAATTAAGTCTAAATGTTTAATTTAATGCGTGTATGGTTTAGTTCCTTTTTTTTGTTTAAATCATCATTAGGTCAAATAAAGATATGCAATATTTCACTCGTCCCTTTTTGTGAGTTTGGGTTAAATTACTTTTTTTAGTAACACAATCTCTATTACTTAGTCATATATTGCTTGTGGATTTTAGGCAAATACCCATGTAAATGTTCATCAAGATTTAAAGGATGTCAAACTCTGGCAGGTAAGTAATTTCTTTTGCTTCATCATATTGAATAGTGTGTTTATTTGGAACATGACACTTATGAATTTCCTCTTCTTTTTAGGTGCACACTCTTTTGAAAGGATTGGAGAAAATTGCTGCTAGTGCAGACATTCCAATGTTGGTTTGTGGGGACTTTAATTCAGTTCCAGGAAGGTCTGTTTACTTTCTGGTTATATTATTTGTTTCTTCTGCAAGGGTCTTTTATTATTGTCAATAATTTGTTTCTTAAAGTTATTTTCTTATTTTTCTGTAGTGCTCCTCATGCACTTCTTGCAATGGGAAAGGTAGACCCATCCCATCCTGATTTAGCTGTTGACCCACTTAATATATTGCGTCCTCACAGCAAGCTGGTTCATCAGTTGCCACTGGTAATGTATTGAAGAATTGCTTATATATTATGTATTTTCCCCAAAATGGTTGTTCCTGATTTTAGTTGTTTTTTTTTTCTTTTCTGGTTGTGGATTTATCTCAATTTTAGGTCAGTGCTTATTCATCCTTTGCAAGAACGGTTGGTCTTGGATTTGAGCAGCATAAACGGAGACTAGACAATGCAACAAATGAACCTTTATTCACTAATGTAACCAGAGATTTTATTGGCTCTCTAGATTACATATTTTACACAGGTGTGATATCTTGCAATGATGTAATTAATGTGATCAACTTAACATCCTGGTCATTTGTTTACAGTTTATGAAGTGATGTCTTTTTGTGGTTTCAGCGGATTCATTGGTTGTGGAGTCATTGTTGGAACTATTGGATGAGGAGAATTTGAGGAAAGACACAGCACTTCCTTCTCCTGAATGGTCCTCTGATCATATAGCTCTGTTAGCCGAGTTTCGCTGCTGCAGGAATAGATCTAGGCGATGACTTCAGGTGCCATCATCTCTTCCCTTATTATTATTATTATTATTATTATTATTATTTTATATTTTCTTCTTTTGTGCTTGATTAGTGTTAGTGGTTATCATCTTTCTGGAAAGATCAACAACTTGGCATTTGTAATTCTGTCATAATTAATGAACAGCTTAAGACTCATTTTCTGTTAGCATTGAAATTCAAAATGTGTATTGGAAAGCCTATATTCATACTTGTGAATTGAAGTTTACTACTTAATTCATAAAGAGTTAGTTATACAGCTGGTTGCATCCTGATTTTACATTATTTATTGCATTGTTCGCTTTTATCACAAAATTAAATTTGATTTAAAAGTAATTGATCTAAATTGTTTATATTTTCTTTTTATTTCTTTCTATTAATTTCTATTCTCTTCTAGTAGACATAGCTTCTTTAAGCTCCTTAAAGCCTATTGCCATTATATCAGTCTCTCGATATGAGGGTTGTCCCAAACACAATTCTACTGCTACATCTGTCTGTCCATGTAAGAACCTTTGCCACTATAGTCTACGGATTGTAGGTAATTAGTACTAGGCATATTTACTGGTAGCTTCATGCTTAAGTTGGTGAAACTGCAACACCAATATGTAAGTTTATTAATCCATGTACTAGGCATATTTTCGATCTTCCTCTATGTGCAAGACTATTGATTACAGAGTGAAGAATGAGATTTACCTTACCACTTTGAAGTGTTTTTGGTGATCTTAACAACAAAGTATAGTAAGTCAAGAATGTGAATGAGCACGCCAACATTGATGTAATTTTGGTCTCATGACCTTGCTGTTTGACACATTGAAGTATAAAAAGAAATAATAGATGATTCCTTGGCTGAGATTAGGGCAGCAAATGACTTTAGAGGAATGCTCATTTTCGTTGGCTGAGAGATGGGAAAGAGTGGGAATTGTGAAGGGAGAGATGATGAAAGTGCCTGAAGTTCAAAATAGTTTGATATAGGAGTCTTTTGTTATTGGTCCCAAGAACTTCAAGCGATGCATGCATTGATAAAATAATACTGCAGTGTATCTGATACCAAAAGAAAATTTGTCCTCTGGTATTGAAAAATTTCCATTCGGCATGTTGACATTGTTAAGTTAAATGATTTTAGATGAAAAATTTCACCATAATAAGGAGGATACGTATTTGCATCTGCTTTACTTACCCTTTTGCTGTATTGCTGACTGCACTTTACAGAAGTGCTGGTTGTAGTTTATTTTGTCTTTTTCGGTCTTTTGATACGTATTGCTCAGTACTGCAGTTTAAGTTGGTGTCTTTTTCGGTCTTTTGATACGTCTTGACGATGTTTTCATTTTGTGTAGGTCAGATCCAGAGAGACACAAAGAAAAAAGGTCGAAAGAAACGTTTGGTTGATAAGTTATTGTAAAAGTGGTAGATCATACCTTTGTCTTTTTCCCAGGTATCTCCTTGTGGGGGGCCTTGAAATGATCTGCTTTGTATCATGTCAACTTTGCCATAGAAAAATTATGATAATGCCTTACTTATTTTCGCCCATATCTTGCCCAATCGTTTTCCTTATAAACTAAATTTTCTTCGTACGTTTCCATTGGGTTCTATACATGTATCAGTTAACTAATCGCCCCATTCTCAATCCCTTCCGTTCATGTGGATAATGAGCTTGGGACTTTCAATATCTCTCACTACTGTAGCGAAAATATTCAGAGTTTAGGCTGTTTTGTATCTGCAATGATCATCATAAAGCTGACAAATTCAAAATGTTATATTGATATAAAATAGAAAGTGGTTACGAGAATACTAATATGTAGATTTAATTTAATTTTACCGCCTAAGTGTAATTTTTTATTACTTTTGTTGTTCAATCAAAAAGTTATTAAATGAGTTTGGCTGTTATAGTTGTTACTCAAAAGTAGTATACGTCTTACGTGAACACCATGTAGGGTGAATTGTTGAGCATTATCCATTCTTAGTAGCATATGCATGCTCAACATTTTTATAAAGCTTTCCTTTTTGGATTTTCTTGTTTTTAGCATTTTGGTTCTTGATTTCTACCCTTGGTTTTTAGTTTTTCCCTTAGTTCTCGACTTTTCTCCTTAACAATGTGTCTTGTGCACTTGAAATGGTTTATGTAGGTCATGCATGTTCTTTTTTTTAACACTTCCTATTATAGCGGCTAAATTCAATCGAAAAATATTACTTGTATTGGTCTACTTTAGCGGAGTTATGGTTCAAGGAAACCATATGAGCATTGGGAAAGTTATATTAATTAGAGTTATTCTACTGAAAATAAATTTCAGTGGTAAAATTGACTTCTAGCTATTTGTTCATCCACTAAGGCATGTTCTTTTTTGAAGCAAAATTTTTGTTATTCATTGTATTTTTTATGCAATTCAAAGAATGGACCAATCTTGATGTGAATGGAGTAATCATGATATGATCTTGTGGCCGACTCATTGTAAGATATAGACAAAAAAACTCTGTAAGTTTGTATGGTGTTGATTAAGTTAAAATTACGTCTAGATTTTGACAATGTATGTTATCAAATTCTAGTTGTCGATTATCGACAAGATTACAAAACTGGTCATCATAAATGTTATCTGGTACTATGTTGAGAATAGAGAAACTCGTGTTGAATTTTGTGTGTTGTGAATACAGAAGAATATTTTTATTTATAATGAGGAAAATATGCAATAATAAAGAACAAAATTAACATATAATAGTGATAAATATTTGATAAGATGTTTTCGTATAAAATTATATTATATCTTTCAATTTAAAATACCCAAACTATATTTCTAACAGTGATCGATTTTCTTTATTAGACAACTTAATCACTGGATTTCTTTATCAGTGATAGTGTAATATTTGGTGTAATTACATATCTTTTTTTATCTATATATTTCTCTCACAGTCGCTACTCAAGGAAGTACGAATTTTCTTAGGTGTACACAGCATATGGTCAAGAAGTTACATATGAACAAAAAAAAGAAATTTATCTGTTTATCTCCATGGACAATTGACATCTGATTAAACATGAGAACTATTCTATGCAAGAAAAATTCATAGTTGTATTTCTAACATTTGAAGTTGAAAAATTTGGAAGCAGAGAAATTAAAGAAAGACAACATAATGGACTTTAATTTAATTTTACAAAATTAATTTATACGATAAAATCTGTATTTATTTACATACTCTGTGATTTAATTTTATCTTTAAACGAAATTACATCTCAAACAAATTTTGTTAGAAATACATGGATTAAACACATAATAACCAGAAGGAAATTAAAGAAGTGAATCATACTTCATCGCCTGGACTTTAAACCTGCATGCCATGATATAATTAGCTCTCTTCAATTCCCTCCTCTCATCTTCTCTTTTGGAAAGGTTCAGTTATTGGCTTTGTACACTGTAAGAGCATTTGGTGGGTATTTATAGTAGTAAAGAATGTGTATGAATGAAAGCTATACATTTAGCTTCTTATATAATTGCTCAATTCAACCTAACCCTAACCCTAAATTCAGACTAAACCTTTTTCGATCTTTGTTTCATATATCTCTAAATGGTTTTGTGGAACTTAAACCAACTAATAAACAATAAACAATTATGAGAAGTCGAACAAGTCACTGTATATACACACAAAAGTACTAGATTCATGTTTTGTGTACTTATGAATACTTGTTTAAGAATAATAACCTTTTTTGTTTACCTTAATTTGAGTGCATTGAAATAAGACACTATCTCCACTGTTGTGTAGTCTTTTCCAACAGGGGTTTCACCATCTAAATGATATAGGGTTGTGTTATTTTTGTGGGAAAGTAATTGAAAGGAGCATGCATTGATTCATATATGGTCACAACAACACTGTGAAGATCCCTCATCTTTCTGCAACACCATACCAGTGAAGAAAGAGATAACAAACATGCATGTATCATAATCATAATGGAATTCAAACTGTTTTTTCAGATAAAGAAAGATAAGGGAAAACAGTATATAATAAATAAAAAATTGAGATATTAACTGTAATTAAAATTTATAAAAAAAAAACTCAAATTTTTAAAAATTTACTTCAATTAGGGTTTTAGTTTTTTAATATAAGATATTGAAAAAAAGGAACTGTTACATGAATTATTATATATCTTATACAGAACAAAGTTATATTTAAAAGTAATTTTGATAAGAAAAAAAAAGTTGAAGAAAATTTTGATCATGTATTATTGTAGATCAATAAGTTGAAGTTCAAACAGGCATTAAAAGAATAAATTTAATATTCGTAAGACCGACAACAAATTTAAAATGTGTATGGTTCGACGTAAGAAAAAGTACTTGCAATATTTTTTTTTACACAACGTTTGTACTTTTAATAATTTGTGATTTGTTCTTTCAATAATTTGTGATTTGTAATTGTTGTCGGGATATGCCAGAAAAATGATACATTAAAGTACACATGTATTTCTCAAAATAAGCATCTAAATGTAGAATTAAAAGATAATTCTAGCTTTATAAATTGATTTTAAGGATGAGTTTAGTAGAAATAAAAATAAGAAATGAGGAAGAAGGTGAGAAAAAAAAAAGTGGTTTAGTAGGTGAGAATAAAAATGTTATGAATCTCACTTTTTACTTAAATGTGATGAGAAAAAATTTTTGCAATATAACTCATTGTGTTTTATATTTTTAACCTTTTTTAAGATTGAAAGCCTTTCACGATTAATAAAAAGAGGATGTGGTATGCTTTTCAATTTTTTATAATAAAAATATATATTGTAAAAATAACATTATCTATGACATTTTTTTTCTCCTCAGGATGATTGATGTTTATAAAGCTTATATTATTCCAAGAATAAAAAATATGGTTTTTGTTGGGCCGGTAAGCCTTATATTTTGGGCCGATGTTTTATTGGACAGTGGGTGAGGGCCCATTGGCTGACGGTGATGATGGCCGAACACGAAGAGGGGTTAGGGGAAGATTGTTGCAAGGTTGGGAGATGAACAAAAATGGCGTCACTCCGTGGATGAAGCAGCAATGGCGGGGCATAGTGAAAGTCCGTTTGAAATGGGTGAAGAACCGAAGCCTCGACCACGTCATCGACAAGGAAACCGATCTCAAAGCGGCATGCCTCCTGAAAGACGCCATCAACCGCTCCTCCACCGCCTTCCTCACGGCGAAATCTGTGGCAGACTGGCAGAAGCTCCTCGGCCTCACCGTCCCCGTCCTCCGCTTCCTCCGCCGCTACCCCACACTCTTTCAAGAGTTCCCGCACCCGCGCTGGCCCTCTCTTCCCTGCTTCCGCCTCACCGACACTGCACTTTTCCTACACTCCCAGGAACTCGCCCTCCACCAAGCTCACCAAAACGACGCCGTCGAACGCCTCTCCAAGCTCCTCATGATGACCCGCTCACGCGCCCTGTCACTCTATTCCCTCCACTCGCTGAAGTGGGACCTCGGCTTACCCGACTCCTTCGAGAAAACCCTCGTCCCCAACTTCCCTAACGACTTCCAATTCGTCAAGTCCAACGGCGTCGCTTCGCTCAAACTAGCACGATGGCCCGAGGAATACGCTGTGTCCGCGCTGCAGCAGAGAAACGAGTGTGGGACCCACTACCGGGAATTCAAGCGGGGACAATCCGCGTTGGCTTTTCCAATGAAGTTTCCGAGGGGTTACGGCGCGCAGAAGAAGGTGATGACGTGGATGGATGAGTTTCAGAAGCTGCCTTATGTTTCTCCCTATGTTGATTCCTCCAAGATTGATCCCAACAGCGATTTGATGGAGAAGCGCGTGGTTGGGGTTCTGCACGAGCTTTTGAGTTTGACTCTGCACAAGAAAACCAAGAGGAACTACTTGAGGAGCTTGAGGGATGAGTTGAATCTTCCGCACAAGTTTACCCGGATTTTCACCCGGTATCCCGGCATTTTTTACCTCTCATTGAAGTGTAAAACGACCACTATTACTCTCAGGGAAGGGTACCAGAGTGGGAAACTGGTTGACCCGCACCCTCTTGTCCGACATAGAGATAAGTTCTACCGTGTCATGCAGACGGGGCTTCTCTATCGCGGGGATGGGTCATTGAAACATGACGACAACAATTCGTTGGTGGAGAATGATGAGCTAAGAAGCGAGGATTCTGGGGAGGAAGAGGTTGAAACGAGTGATGAACTCTGTGAGGGTGAATCGAGTGATGAACTCTGCGAGGGTGAAGCGAGTGAATAAGTTTTTTGGTGCTGTATTCTGTTTGTATGATACGAGCAACGGGTATTCTCTTCAAAGATAATTTATTTCCTCCTCCGGTTAGTAGTTCTGCTCCTTACTAACTTGTAACTAGCTTGATTGCTTGGTTCTGTTATTATGTATCACACTGTAAGGAACCTGTGTTGACCCTAATATTTGTTTGATATGTCTTGCCCGTAACAGTAGAACATGCCTGTAGTTTGCTATGTTGTTTTTAACTATTTTAACTCATGCCCTCTGGGTGACCTATTTATTGTGTATCTGAACCTTAAAAATAAATTAGATCTGAACTTAAAAGTTCAGCGGTAGAGTGGAAATCCCTTTCTGCTTTCTAGCTATGTTTGTGGATGGGGCTATTTTCTTTATAAACTGTAAATATTCACGGAAGCCAGATGATCACTTGCTATTGCGTCTCTGCTTTAGGTTGATAGATAATTGGATGTGCTTTTTGTCAAATTTTGAACTCTGATATCTGTCGTGCTATTTTTTAGTTGTTCACGTAACTGGGTAAAGGGAACAGAGTTCTTTTAAGTTAGAAACTTGCAGATACTAAGTAGCAACCAACTGTGGACATTATTAACCATGCCATACCAACAGGCTTCACCATTTTTGGCTAATGTCTACTAGATAATAGTGACATTTTGGTGGTATGGTTGCATCTCTTTGAGAGTTATGTAATAGTTAACTTGATTGATTTACATATTTACATTTCTGCTCACTCAAGCCAGGTTCTGCTTGTATGGATTTGTGTGTACGTTTATCTTAATTTTTTTGAGAAATAAATCATGTTAGAATGATAGAGAAATGCAGTATTTGGTATTCAATTGCACAGAAGGATTGAAAACAACTAGGATCCATGTACCTTTATTGGTAATGCGAATAGCACTCTACATCCACATGATCTGCTTCATTTGTGTTTGTAAATATATACTGGTGCTATGTCGGGTAGAAATGGACGGAGTTTATAATCCACATAGTCTTCTGAGTATTGCATGCATCATTAAAATAATCAGTAATGAACGAAATTTCTTTTCTATCTAGGTTTGCAGGAAATGTTATAGGAGTGTAAAGAAGATAATTTCAGGGCAAGGAAGACGATCTCCCTTCAAAAATTTGTTGCAAGCAAATGTTGTGTACCTGTGTCAGCGGTTTTAATCTATCTTGTCCGAGGCCAGTTTATTATCAAGTATGCTGGAGATCACTTACAGAACTCAAACTCGAAGCGAAAATGATTCATAGACATTATTTTGGCTGCTCTATCAACTAATCATGTTACGGTAATCTTTATTTTTCCCAGTCTGGGTATATGTCAACCAGCACTTACGTTTTTTATTGTATGAAAATTTTAGTTAAAAGATGACAGAAATTGAAGGATATTTTTTCTCTGTTGAGGATTTTTGCAACGAAATATTATGGTGCACTCGGTGGTAGTATACTTACGGAGCTTAGAAACAAAAATAAATAAATAAATCCCTATCTCCTTAACATGTCTATTCATTTTTTCACTCGATCACTTCAATGGCTTTATTCAAAGGAGGAATGGACTCACAGTAAGTAGGACATTTCATTTATGGATCTTAAGGACTACATAGGTTTGGGTTTTGAATCTAGTAATCAAATCAATAATGGATTTGAGTGTCTTTTTGTTATGTAAGGATTGATGCTTATAATTTATGAAATTCACATGTTTGGCCACCGATGGATAACATGTTGCACTTATTATATGGTCCAAACTATGAAGAAAATCAAGTTTTGTAAAATTCTAATCCAAAAGGCAATCTCCTACGACCGAATCTCATAAAAACGTTAGGAAAACTATTGAGATTCCCTCATTACAAATTTCACGATGTCATAAGAAAAAAGGAGATATGAAATAATCGCAGTGAATTTGGCCATACCAGATAATGGCATTTTTTGTTTGTATGTACCATTTTTAAATGACTCTGTGGTAATTATGCCACATCCTCCATCTGTTTGCCAGTGATTTTATTGCCTTATTTATCTTGTGCCTCTTTCTCTCAAGAACAAAATAATTGTTCTTTCTTTCTCTATCCCTATGGTATTTTCATGCAGCTTCAGGGACTGTTGCAAAAGTTTAAATTGCCCATGTGTCCTAATTTTTAATTAGGCGTTTTAAAAATATATTTTGGATTAATTTAGATATGTAGTCCAGATTGTATAATTTTAAATATATTTTTGGATCTAAAGGATTTATGCATTACATAATTTGAAATCTATATTAAAAATGTTTTTCAGATTACTGAATAAGTATTTGGATTGTACAATCTGAAAATGTGTTTTGAATTAAACAGATTTTTTAAATTGTGTAATTCAAAATACATTTATGAATTGTATTTTTGCCGCACAGTAAGCAAAACATTACGAGGTGTTGAAAGAAAACGTTGAAATAATTTACCGAACCTCTGGTTGGAGCCTTCATTCTCAAACAAATTCCTTCCTTTACCTATCATGAACAGTTATGGAAAGGGTTATTGTATCATAGATTATCAATTTATACATGAGATTTACTGTACTCTAATTGTTTTTTAACTGTATCATACATTTACTATAACTTTTTTTTCTTAATTCACAATACTTAAACTTAAAATCTTAACACCGAATTTAGAACCCCTTAGACCAATAAGTTATTAGTACTTTAATATGTATAGTCTTTTTTCTCTCTTAAAACCTTAACTTGACACTATTTATGTAACTTTATCGCATAAATATTGATTTGATTAAATAAACTCTTTAACGAGATAAATATATATCAACACAAATTTATTAACAAAAGAGCATTCAAGCAGTCAATTATACCTTAAAAAAAGAATTAATGTAAATATATTCAATCTGCAAATATTTAAAAAATAAGGAAATTGAAAAGATTGAATAATGAAAGAAATTTAAAATGAAAATAATAAATAATATTTGAAAAACTGTCTCACACTATAAAATATCGTAGTCTATCATATAATTCTAAATTTAAAAGACACTATTGCCAAGAGAATAAATAAATCTGAGCTAATTGAAAAATAATAAAAGTGGAAGATACGACAAAATTAAATGTGTGTGGGCCACACATGTCATAAAAAGTCAGCCATTCTACAGACTAAAACTACCCTCTTGGTTTCTAGGACAAACATATTTAATTCGTATAGTCAGAAGAAGAAAAATCGTTTTTAATCTGAATCATGTTGTAAGTTTTAATAAAAACACAAGACACTCTTATCACTCAGTTTAGCAGTGATATTAAATTTTCTTACAAGAAATTTAAGTTACACAATCATCTAAATATTTATTTAATTAAAATTTGAACTAAGTACAATATAGAAAAAAAAATGCAAATTTTCACCAGAAGAAACTTATCTGAATTTTTGGATATCCATATTGAAGTCGCTATCGCATTGGATTTGCAGCTAATAGATGAAATGAATTGCATAATCCAAAATATGTATTTGGTCAACAACTTTTTTTCTTCCATTTTTAGTCGCAACTTCTACCTTGCTTTAAAATATGTATCCTAAGAAATGAAGTTTGGAACTGTCCCACTATTTTCTTTCAGCCTTAGCTTCTCCATTTTTCATTTCCAAAATTCTGAACAATAAGTGCAACCACATTACATTAGTGCGTGAGTTGAAGATACTTAAAATCTTTGCCAGAAAATCAGGAACCAAAAGAAAGCAAAGAAAATGAAAATGGCACCGAACTACCAGAAAAGGAATTATTGAAAATGGTAGAGGATGTGGACACGTCAACAGCATTGCATTGCATTGTAGCCATTGCCTCCCTTAAAAGCTCCTTCTTCTCCTCAAGGTTACCAAATACACCACCCCACCACACTCTTACTTCAAATCCCACGCGCCTACTCTATTATATTTTTCTTTTACTTTTTTAATATTCTATTCCAAAGTAATTGTTAAAATTTCATTCTATTCCATCACTATTGTGAGAAAAGATGCGGAGCACGTGAGAAGCACAAGATGATGAGAAGAGTGTGAGGAACGTGGATTTCCTCCAATCAAAAGAAAAAGAAGGCATGGAATAACCTGCGACACTTCCACTCAGTCAAAACCCTTTTCAAGAACCATGTCACTTGCTCCAACCAACAACACCGATTCTATTTACTTTTCCTTCTTACTTCTCCTCGTACTTCATGCGTGCCCACAACTACGATCCTTAATATACACCATATGTATTTTCACCTACTTAAATATAATTTTATTTCCTAAATTTAGATGGAAAATTAAAATTTATTTCTTTTATATTTTAATATATTTTGGTCTATAAATAATAGCTATTATATTTAGATTTTTTATTTGATAGGGTTGGGTGGATGGTGTGTCACAGACACGCACTTCTCATGCGTGTGTTTTTAGAAGGTGAAGAAGCTGTCGTGTTCCTTTTTAAGAAAGAGTGGGAGTGTGTTTGCATTGCATACATTACATTTACATACATTGTCCCATTCCACAGCTTCTGCTGTTTTGTGTGTATCTGAGAGAGAGAGTGATCTGAGGAAGAAGATGGGTCGTTTGGCGACATTATCGGAAGAACCCATAAACGAACAAGAGAAGAGAAGCAGGTCGTGCAAGAAATGGCGGAACTGGAACTGGATAAAGACGCACTTCTTCCACAAGAAACCTGACCTCAAGATCTTGCTCAGCGTCCTCGCTTGTCCTCTCTTCCCCGTCCCTCCCCACTCCAAACCCCACGCCCCCCTCAACCAGCTCTCCTCCTCCGCTCAGTATATCATCCAGCACTTCACCGCCGCCACCGGCTGCCGCAACCTCCACACCACCGTCAGAAATGTCTTCGCCACCGGCAAGGTCGAAATGTGGGTCGTCGACGACGTCGGCAACACCGGGGTCTCCGAGAGAGGCTGCTTTGTCATATGGCAAATGCTCCCCGACAAGTGGCAGATTGAGCTCGTCGTCGCAGCTCAGAAGGTTGTCGCCGGCAGTGATGGCACCGTCGCTTGGCGCCACACCCCCTGGATTGGCGCACACGCCGCCAAAGGCGGCGTCCGTCCCCTTCGACGCGCCGTTCAGGCAAGTTCAATCGTTAATTTTAAGTTTACATGTCTTCATGTTCTATCTATTATTTCTTTTTTATGTATTATCAAGATGAATCTGAAAAGGATAACCTCTGAAAAATTGAAAATAAAAAATGATTTTAACAGTTAAAATACTAAACTTAAAGGACTAAAGATAGTTTTGAAATATCATTGTAGTCTCTCATATATAATATATTTAAAAATTAAAATGATATTTAAAGATTTAAAATCAAATCCATCTTAAATGGCTAAAGATATAATTAAATAAAAATTGAAATCGGGGTCATGCAAAACGTAAAAGTAAAATTGGGAAGATCATAAACTTTAGTAATCTGAATTGTTTAATAGTTTGTCCATTACCTGTTGTCTTAATAAATTATAATTAGTGGCGTGTCCTTGGTTTGTTTCGGGGTAGTAAGTAAGATTTGTTGATATTTAATTCCGATAGTGTTGTTGGTCGTGTTTATCGGATCCGAGTCCCAATCTAGTGAGAGTGAATTTTAAATTCCGGTGGCTCTTGATCGAGCCTTGGCTATGAAAAATAAGAGTTACGAATGTTTAAGCCACTTTAGAAATGAAATATCTGATGTAAATGATACGCACCACTCCTAATTAAATTAACGTTTTTGAATTTTCTTTTCAAAATTCACGAATGCTGGTTGCTGAGGGTTATGGTTCATTTGAATTAATCTCGGAACAATTTTTCCACAAATGACAGGCCAATATAACGAATGGATCTTTTTTTCCTACTAAATTCCCTTCATTTGTTGCATCTAACCACATTCCTCTGTTTCCTTTTCTTATTTATGGAGGGGCCTATGATGATGACCATGTGTGATTGTTTTGGCACGACTTACTTAATTCAAGATTCTCTTATAAAAAAATAAAAAAAAAGTCTTCAAAGATTACTAAGATCTTATTGTGTGTGTTAACCACCACATTGCAAACATAATTTCGAAATTCATTCTGTAACCAGAGTTGGGAAAAAAAAAAAAGTAGTTTGTGGGGGAAAAAGTGGGTTTGGGTCTAGCATGAAGAAGTAGGTGATTTGACATGATCGGCATCTTAAGGTGGTGGGTTTGGCAAATTGGCAGTGACTGGTTGTGTGAGAGCCACAGTCTTAAACCAGAATTGACTTGTACTATTGTTGTAGGGACTGGACCCATTGGCAGTGTGTGGTGTATTCTCCGCGGCGCAATACATGGGAGAAAAAGAAATGTCAGGCATGGATTGTTTCGTGCTAAAGCTTTCAGCAGATCAGAAGGAGCTGGTTGAACGGAGCGACAACACTGCTGAGATGATCAAGCACGTTGCATTTGGTTACTTCAGCCAGAGAAATGGTCTACTGGTGCACCTAGAGGATTCCTACCTCACCAGGATTCAATCCCCTGGGACACACCCCACGTATTGGGAGACCACAATGTCAACAAAAATTGATGATTACCGAATGGTGGATGGTGTGATGATTGCACATGCTGGGCATTCAACCGTGATGATCACAAGGTTCGGGGACAATCTGAAGACAGGCCCTGCCATCACACGGTTGGAAGAGTCGTGGAGCATTGATGATGTTGCATTCAACGTCCAAGGCCTCTCCATGGACTGCTTCATACCCCCCAAAGAACTCAACAGAGACTACCCTCAACAGGATCTTCATTGGAGATCACCCTTGCATACATGATTTACTTATAATAATAATAATGCTTACTAACTGTTACTTAACATATAAAATATATGTAGATTGGTTTGTAATTGTGTATTACTGATCTTGGGCATAGATAACAGATTTGGCCATGTGATTGGGGGCATCATAGGTGTCTGTCGGCTATTATTTGTCCATGGAATGTTACTTTTTTGGGTTCCTTGTATTGAAATAGGCTGGATTTGTGGCCGGTTTGTTGGGTACCTTTTGGCTGCTTTAGACTCATGTAAACAACTGTAAAACTCACCTTCTTATGCCACTTCACTCTCTCATATCTTCCTCGCCTTTTTCTTAAATCATCTTTTAATTATTTATTGATTTTATTTAGTGATATGATATGATGATATAAAAGTAATTGGAGTGGTAGATTAAAATTGAGTAAAAAAAAGTTGTTCCTGTTATGAATTAATGGTCGTCCATTGATTTATACAATTACTCATATGATTGATAATCATATTATTCATTACTCTTTATGATGTAATATTTTGTATTTACTATTTGATTTTATATCCTTTCTGGGTTACCATATTGTACCTATAAATAGGACTCGTCCTATCAGTAATGAGACACACATAAAAACAGAAGTTGCTCCCTACTCTCTCATTCTCTATTCTTCCTCTCCTTTGTCTCTCTTATTACCTTTATTTTATAACACGTTATCAGCACGAGGGTTATCCAACTGAGCGTGAAGGCATATTTTTTTTT
>Ga0209589_1006814_pt1 | contig 18712 bp, 9 predicted proteins | sample CowpeawhiteBW_FD_187525 | JGI IMG/M metagenome (GOLD analysis project Ga0209589, IMG submission 187525) | Root nodule microbial communities of legume samples collected from California USA - Cow pea white BW (SPAdes) (version 2) | ecosystem: Host-associated > Plants > Roots > Nodule | place: USA...
ATATATTGATACATATATATATATATCTATATATATATATATATATATATATATATATATATATATATATTGAAGTGCCCTTATGATAATTTGGATGTTAAATGAGACCTGGTACAATTATTGTTTATGTATAAACTTTAAATTTGCATTAATGGGTAAAAATATATGGAAAAAGTCATTTAACACCATTTGACGACCCTTCGATGATTTGTATAAAGGTAAAATAGTTTTAACAAAAGTTAACTTTTGTATTTTTAGAAGAAAGAGAAAATAAATAGTAGTGAAAGATACTATGAAATGATAATGAAAAAAAGAGTAGTGTTAAAATAATTTGTGTCCAAAATATATAGATTTTGATGTCTACATTAATGTGTAGATGTTTGTGTGTATTACCAAATAATAGATATTTGGGGACTGGAGCCCATCTCAAAAATTGTGATACATCTTCATAAATTTCCCACTGCGTTCTACCTAAGCAAATTTTTTTCTTAAAAGAAAACTTCTAGACCGTATAATTTGGAAGTTAAAAATAACTTTTAAATTATCTAATTCAGAAGTCAAATGATTTAATGAAGAATCGCAGAATTCGAAAGTTATTTTTATTTTGAGATTATACAAAAAAGATAAAAAATGATTCTTTTTAAAATACTGGCGCACAGGGATAAATGTATGGAGGTGCAGGAAGCAGTTATCCATTTTTTAAAACAATGGGCAGCTCAAAGGTTCACACCAGAAACAATCATATTGCAATTTTGGAGGCATTTTCTTTATGCACTCACATTATTACTAACTCTTGCGCCATACTAACGTAGAAATAAGACTAAAATACTCTTTCTCATTACACCACTACAGTTGTCGCTAATACGCCCTCGCATGCTCCACCTTAGTTTCCAAGTGCTTTAAGAGAAAGAAGATGAGAGAGCTCATTTTGAAAAGATTGTCCGTTCCAAAAGTTATGATTTATGTTTTGAAAAGTTTGTATGAGAAATTTTGTTTTAAAAGCTCGTTCTAAAATGTATTTTATGTATTTTCAAAATTTTATTCTGGAAAATCTATTTTGGAAATCTCATTTCAAAATATATCATATATATTTTGGAAAGCTTGTTTTTGAAACTTTGTTTTCAAAAGTTTATTTTAGAATACATGTGTTTCACAAAGCTTAAAAATCTTATTCTGGAAATTTTATTCCAAAAATTATGTTATAAACTTATAGAAAACTTGTTTTGGAACAATTTCATAACAAATAATCTAGATGTCATTTTTTTACAAAAGATACATGATCATTTTCAAAATTATGGGGATGCATTTAGAAATTATAGGGTGTAGGAAGAAAAAGCCTATTTGGAAGCAGGTTTTTGCCGTTGATTTTTCTTTTCATTTCTTCCTTGGTCAAAGGTTTTAGCTTTGCCTTCAAATTAGCATGGTCTCAAAAAGAACTTATGTATAGGTTTACAGACAATTATTGAAATAAAAACAAAAAGTTCTTGATAAAAACAAGGAATCTAACCCGATTAATTAAGCAAGACACGTTGTTGTAAGCTTTTAATATATGTTCTATTCCTACGTATAAAAGCAGATTTGATAATATATTTGTTATAACTTTATTTCCAAGTGTGTTGAGTTTGAATTGCCTAATATTCTGATTATCACTTTATCCTTTTAAATTATTTTATTTTCTAAGCTTTAATTAATTAAATGATTCTTAGATGTTGAAAAGATAACCTTAACAAATAAATTCATTGACTTAGGGCCAGGACAAATTAATACATAGGTCCACATGGCCCAAAACACAAGCCTAGTCAGAGTATCATATAAACTCTGGTCTTAAGCTGAAAACAGTGAAGTGCTGTGTGACACTCTCACCCACTGCCTTTCATTTTTCCCCTTCACTCCCCATCATTATTCCTTTCTCTCCCTCCTACTACATTACAATCTCTTCTTCTCATTCTTGCTTCATACCAAATCCCTCTGCAACAAAAATGATCAAGCTCTTTTTCTTCCTGCTGAGTCTCTTCTTAGGAGCTTCTGGCTCTGTCAATGGCTCTGTTGTTGAGAAGGAAAATATAAAAATATTTGAGCTCAAGAAAGGTGAACTTTCTTTGAAGGTCACCAACTGGGGTGCATCAATTGTGTCCCTTCTCCTTCCTGATAAGAATGGTATAATTCACTGCTCCAAACTTCAAATCATGATTTTTCTTCTTTATTTTCCTTATTTCTCTGTCTTCTGTGTTCAGGAAAGTTGGGTGATGTTGTTCTTGGATACGATTCTGTTAAGGATTACACTGTGAGTCCACTCTCATCTGTATTTCTTGATTATTGTGATTTCAGACTTTGCTACCTTCTGTGATTTCTTCTCTTCTGCAAGGCTACAATATTCTCGTGTTCAACAACTTGGATTTATTCAAACATGTGATAGCTATGAATACTTTTGTTTAGCAAAAAAAAAAAAAAAATTTGCTTGGTTGGCTAAGATTTGGAGTATAGTTTGTCGCTATCCCCAGAGTCCTAGTCACCACTTGAGTCCAATGTAAAAACGAATTACTTTTAGGTTAAATTATTTAGTTATATAATTTAGAGAATAATACTATTATTTAGTTTGAAGAGTTATTAATAAATTTCACTATATTAAGATAGCTTTGAAGTTTGTGTCAGTTCATGGAAAGAAAGGGTCCACGTACGTATAAGTCAATTTTTTAATACAGAAAGGGATTGCGTTTTTTAATTTTCAATGTCCCTTTTCTAGTTGTTGTTTCCATCTGACATTTCCACATATACATATTTGTCATATTTACCTCCCCCAGCTGTATATAAAAATGTATTCGCTTATATTATTATTTTTTTATTTCTTCAAAATCATTTTGCTATTTCGTGATTGTAGATAAAATTTTAATTTGATTAAATTTTTAATTTGAAAAATTAAAATTCTACAAGTGATGCTTCCACTGTATGTAGTGTATCTAACTAGCTATTTTATAATGAAGAAAAGTAGCATACAAGTAATGACAAGTTGACAACAAGGTATGTTGAGTGTTGCATTCAGATAGGTGTAGGTTAGATCTGAGGAAGTTATAAAGGCATTGTGCGATCCCCTGGAATATTGGGTTGCAATGATGTTTCAAGGTATAATCATGGTGGTTGCACTAATGACCAAAATTAATTAAAATAATAGTAATTTGTTCTTATGGTTAAATAATATAATGATTGCAGTTAAAGTTTTATAAATAGATTAATAATGTAGTTTTTATTAAAATAAATTTCGAATAAATATTTTTTTCTGAGTAAAAATTCTTCATTACTTTATATGGAGGATTGCATAAAGTAAAAAGGTTAATATTTTATTAAAAAATATAAATACTATTTAATTTAAAAAGGATTATTCAGTTAAATTATAGTAATTTAAGATGGAGAATAGTATATATTGCACTAGTTTAGTGGTAGTATGGTTTAGAAAGATTTTCACAAAGAATCATCATCAAAAAGGGTATATAGAAGTTTCCAAAAATAATTATTCTTCTGATATCGTAGCAAGGACGCACTAAGGGTAGTAGGTGAAGTGCCCCTTATCAGATAATTTTTCCCAAATCCGTAGATAAGGTTTATCTATGAATTCGGAAAAAGATGGCCACAAGTCACGTGATGCACGTGTGGCCTTAAAACATTTTACACCAGGGTACTGCGCCATTACTAAAAGTTACTTGGTGGAAGTCAGAGTTGTGTTGTGCAGAACTAGTAACATTTATGCTTTCTTTTCAACTCAATTTTCCTTTTGTTTCCAACTTAACCCTACCAAACACAGGATTTATATACCACAATGTTTGTTCTTTTTGTTTCCACCTAACATGTCTCACATATAGTGGATAAATTGTGACCAAGTTATTGCATGCCAACTGTTTGCAGAATGATACAACATATTTTGGTGCTACTGTTGGCCGGGTTGCCAACAGAATTGGTGGAGCTCAGTTTACTCTACATGGAACCCATTACAAATTAGTTGCTAATGAAGGAAACAATACACTTCATGGTATGTTCAACATAAGTGAAAAAGACCTTAACAAAGAATTTATACCTTAGTTGTCGTATATTATTTTTACCAGAGTGTTCTGTCTGTCCTATTTGTTAGGTGGATCCAGAGGATTTGGTGATGTTCTTTGGAAAGTGGAAAGGTATCAAAAGGAAGGTCCAAGTCCTAGAATCACTTTCAGTTACCACAGTGTAGATGGTGAAGAAGGTAAGCCATAGTATCACTCTTTTGATTGCTTCTAAGTTCTAAATGATTAAAGTAAAAGATCAATTTATTTTAGAGGGGTAAGTGTGAGCTAAATAATTTCTGACAGTTAGAAATTCTGATATTTGTGTTTCAGGGTTCCCTGGTGATGTTATTGTAAGTGTGAGCTACATTCTAACTGGGAAAAACCAATTGGTTATACTTATGAAAGGAAAAGCTCTGAACAAAGCAACTCCGTTGAACTTGGCCAACCATGTTTACTGGAACCTAGGAGGCCAAAACAGTGGCAACATTCTGAACGAGGTTGTGCAGATATTTGGTTCACAAATCACAGTTGTTGACAGCAAACTCATTCCCACAGGAAAATTTGCTTCTGTGAAAGGAACAGCTTATGATTTCCTTAAGCCACAGAGTATTGGAAGCAGGATCAACCAACTGGCTGAAACCAAAGGTTATGACATAAACTATGTGCTGGATGCTGAGAAGGGAAAAAAGAGGAAGCTAGCAGCTATAGTGCAGGATAAGAAATCTGGAAGAGTTTTTGAACTGTACACAAACGCTCCTGGTTTGCAGTTTTACAGTGGTAACTATATCAAGAATGTGAAGGGGAAAGGTGGATATGTATACAATGCTCATGCAGGACTGTGTTTGGAGACTCAGGCCTTCCCTGATTCTGTGAATCGTCCTAATTTTCCTTCGACAATTGTGACCCCAGAAAAGCCTTACAAGCACTATATGCTCTTCAAGTTTTCCACCAAAACTCACTATTAGTTTAGAGAGACGCAAGAGGAGTCATGTTTCTCCCAATTTCAGTTTACCTCGCTAAATCAGTGTAACATTTATGAACCTGGATTTCGTCCATACTTGTGGCCATTACAATGAATAATTTAGTGTTCTCTCCATAATTGGTGGTGCGTAAGAATCTACTTATGGATTTGAGTATGAGATTTAGTAAAAATAAAAAAGTTAACTATAAACACGGAAAAAGACAAAAGAAAATATAATTTATTTATTTAAAAATTTTGAATAGTCATATTATAGTATATGTCATCAATTCATTTTATTAAATATTACAGGTGCATACATTGTTTATTTTAATATTTGACAACCTTGCGACATTTTTATTAAAAAGTAAAAATCTATCATGATAAATTAAGAATTTTTTTTCCACAAACTACAATGTTTTTTTTCTCATAAGAATGTGGAAGAAGACCCCAATCCAATACCAGTGACTTTTTTTTTTCTAATTTCTTAAAAAAACTATTTTCTTGTTATTTGTCGCTGTAATGAAGGATTAAACAGCTGTTGCGTTGACAGTCAAAGTTGTTGGCTGAAACACACCATGTTACGAGGATTTAGTCAACTTAGGCGAAACCAATTGGTGGATGATTTTTTTTTCTTTCTTAAATTAACTCTCAAATTCATTTAAGAAATAAATATCTGGGAGGCTTTTGATGTTATAAAGTACAAATTTAAGATTTATGACAATTTCATAATAATTATTTTAAAAATACATATAAAATTATGAATTGTTATCACTTTATTACACATAGTTATAATGAGTGTATCATCATGGAAGTCTTCTCTATCCCTATTTAGGGGACAATTGGTAAGGATTATGACTTCGTGTGAGTACAATTTACAAAAGTATCTCTCTCAGAAGTGACTCTGTCTGTACTGAGAAGTTATCAGATGTATGACAATTTATATAATGATCTCTCTTTTTCTCCATGTACAGACATATGTGTAAAAAAAAAAAAATTAATAGCATTATATATTAATTATATAAAAATTATTATAACAAGTTTTCGACGATTACGTAGGTGAGGTTTTTTTGTTGAGCAAAACTACCATAGAAATGGTAGTTTTACCAATCACTGCTGACAGATACAAGAAAATATATACAACAAATCCCAAGGTGGGCTTCTTCTATTAATTTCCATAACATACACACGACAAATATTCAAGAAAAGCAATTGAAGGCGTTGATAAATCCTGGGAATAATATGTATAATTAATGTATTTCTCTCTCTCTGATTTCGCATTAAGCAGTTCCATGTTGTTTACAACGATCCAAACCAAATAATAGATTTTTGACCTTCAGAGTTGGTGAGGGAGCACACTAGCATTTTGTTTCGAGAGGAATTTCCATGGCTGCTTGGAGAATCATCTCAAATGCACTCTGCATGCACGACTTTAATTTCTGTTCGTCTATGAAGTCTTTTTCCGTTTTGAGGGTAACTTTTATCACTTCCATGTAACTCATGATCGAAATGACCAGACTCTGCAAATACAATTAAATGGTGCTTTTGTATCACAGCAATCAAGTCAAGGAGTGAAGAGATAAAAACTTTCCTTCTTAAAGTGTCATTCATTCCAGTTTTGGCTACTAGAAAATATAAAATTTATTTTTGGTATCTAGAAAAGGAAATTAAGAATCAATTCAGATTCTCACATACTGATATGATTAGTTGAAAAATGAAAGGGATTGATTGAAGATACCTCAGGTCCACCAGCCAATGTGAAGTACAAGCCTTTCACAGGATGGTTAGCTAAAGCCATTTGTTGTACTGGTCCAACCAAATTTGAAATCACTGCACTTGATTTTGTCAATGTGCCACGAATGCGTTTAGCTACTGCCTGCAACAACAAGAACTAACTTAACAATTGTACCATTCACAGATTATTGGTAGGAAAAATGTAAGTAACAGCATCATGATCAAATTCAAGTTAAGTAACCAAATATTCTACCAACCTCTTGTCCTCTCAGTTTGCCCTCTATGTCCAAAAGTGTTCCAGTGAGAACAACACCCAGAGATTGTTTCTTCCTCTTGATAATGTTATGTGAATCCCGAATAAATTCAAGAGGGGTAGAAGTTCTGGTCTCATTTAATTTTGGTATCGGAACATGCAAGAAGGTAATTTTGTTCCCCCATGGACCCTTGGCTTTAGTATTCAGCATATCGTTGATTGACTGATACCCTTCAATGTTTCTCGTATTCAGTAATACTAATGCCGTGGAGTGTGAGCTTTTGGATTTGGAATCAATATCTTGCATATATAATCGAGTCCCATAGAAGACAATTCCAGTGATAACATCGTTTATAGTCTGCAATTGGTAATACAAGTTTTTTCAAAAAAGCAAATAATGATACAATGTCAATGATTTGAAGATAGTGATGGACCAAGATTCATAGAAAGTAGTGGTTACATGGTAAGGTTGTTTTATTGCATGATGGAAGCATTATGGAATGTAATTAGATATGTAACATTTTTTATTGACACACACATAGCAAAAGACAAATTATAAGATCCAACCAGTTCTACCAGCAAAAGTTGAATATTGAAAATACTTGTGTGTACTCTGACAAGTAGGCGATCCAATAAGACTATATGTATGGATAAAGTCAAAGATAAAGTTAAACAACCAGAAATTGTTTTCATACCACTCCAAGTCTGGATTTGATGTCCTTGATATGGTGAATGGAGAATGTGATGCTTGATATGGAAATTGGTTGAAAATCGGCTCCGTCATCTCCGAACCTTATTGGTGTTCTATCATCACTGATGATGCTGCTCTTCAACACACTCCATCCAAAATCTGAGACAGTGTTGAAGGCAGAGGACAACATGTAAGAGAGTTTTCTGCAGAAGCTTTTAGTGGAAGGTTCTGGTTTAGATTGTTTGAGAGAAGGAAAGGACAAGGGAAGAAAAGGGTCATCAGCTCGGTGCAGACAAGAAAGAAGTGCACCCATGAGAGAATAGCCATCACCAAGTGCATGGTGAAGCTTAAATATTAAAGTGCTACATGCATCACTTGTAGGGTAGTTGATCATGTGAATTTCCCATAAGGGTCTGCTTTGTGGTAACTGCTCCATTGCTATGCTTGATAAATAGTCATGGAAATATTTGTCATGCAATTCCACTGTTTTTCCTTCGGGGAATATGGGGATGTTCACATGGTCTTTCAAGTTCACATCAACTTTCTTCCATTGTTTCTCTCCATTTTTATCTTGAACCTGGTAACCATGTGATTAGTGCAAATTTCAGAAATGATGAAAGGTAAACCTGGTATGTATAGTATATTGTAATGTTCTTACACATCACATGCACATGAAAATAAGTGAAACAGTGTAGTAAGGAAGAAAAAGAGAGAACCATGATGGAGGAGAAGCGTGGATTGATGGGAAGGAAAACATCTTGGAGAAGAGCGTATGTTTGCAAGTCATCTATTGGAACTTCGAATTCTAAAACTCCAATAATGTATATGCAGAGCACAGAGCTGTTGAAGTATTGTCCCACAGGACTAACTGGTTCTGCTAGCTCCTCTTTTTGGTGTTCCATAGTATACCTTCTGTGAAATTTTTGACAACTTCAAGAGGGAAATAAACCATATATATAGTACACAGAACGAAGGTGAGGACGAAAAGCAAGCGATAAAGACGTGCCAGAGTGACCTTAGATTGTTTTAAGTTACCATTGAAATGAGTAAGTTTTACTTTGATAAGAACAAAAGGCATGGAGCAAGAAATGACAGATATACATGAGAACCAACAATTCATTATTACGTAAACAAGTACACAATGTTAATGACAAACCATAATCCATTTAAATGTTGAAGTATTACCTTTTTGACATAATTAGATAGTTTTTTTCTTTAAGAAAAAAACTTCTAATATGTTTATATACGTTTAATAATATCTTTAAGACTCATACTTAAATATAGATTTATCAATTATCATTTATCATATACTACGGACATTGCTTTCTATTATAATAAAAGTAGTAATAATATTTTTTTCGTACACTGTTTTTCTTTTCTTTTAAAAAGAAGAAAAGAAACTGTAGAAAAAATATTTCTCAAATATAAATTAAAATTTGCGTTTATTTTTGTTTGTTTAACCTTTTATGGTGGCTTTTTCCTTTTCAAACAATAACTAAATATTTCCGGCGGCACTTTCAAATTAAGTCAAAATATATCCATTGGGTGTTCATATATTCGGAAAAAGCAGCTCGTGTGATTTCAGACATAAAGACTATGTATTTTCAAATGGAATAACGATGGATGCAAGTAGTAAGGTTTGCACTTCCGATTAAAATCTTTTAACTCTAATTTTAAAAGGTAAACATGTTTAATAAAAAAAATCAGAGGATTATACGCAAGAGAAAAATAAATTAAAATTAAAGATGGGATTGATGAAATTCTTTTAAGAACTGTTTGTCCAAACATTTATACTTTGAATTAGGTTCACCAAACGCCACCGAATATTGCTGGCTAACTGTTAACTACATGTCACCGAAAATTAAATAACGTAACCTTAGCATTTATTGTCCAATATGTTTGCACCACCGCTGTTGTCTAATACGACAAAGATTATAGATTCAATAATTTCATTCAGTAGATTTTTATATAGCGAGTCTTGTGAGCTTGAAAATTATTATTCATGTCTTAAGCAAAATTAAAAATCAGTTAAATCTATGTAACTAAATCAATTAAACTTATGATTGATAACACAATGACTAATTTTACCATAAGTGGGAAAGTGCTAATAAAAGAGGATCTCCTATTTACTATATTTACTTTTTGCTGTTAAAACAAATATTGCACCTAACCATTTTTTATCAGCAATATATATATATATATATATATATAATTTGACATCATCTTATTAACAATAAAAATCAAATGACAAAATAGCTATATAAAAATAAATATATTTTGAATATTAAATACACGAAAATTTCTCAGATGTAAACTTAATTAAATTTTAAAAGATATGAATTTAAATTAATTCATAAATTTAACTTTTTTTCCATATCTCATAATTTTAATTTTACTCTTTATAATATAATTATTTGTTAAATTTTTAAAAATTAAATGTTAATTTTACATATTTTTTATAAAACTATCTTCTCTTTTTTTTCTATCCATTAATATTTATTTTTTATTTTTTTTTCATTAATTTTATTTTATTTTTAATAAATATAAATTTATTTTGTATATTAATTTAATAATATTACAATAAATTATTTATTAATATAATATCATACATATTATATTTATTAAAAATATAATAAAGATAATAAAATTAAAAGAGGACAAGAATGTTTGTAATTAACGGGGCGACAAACGTAATTAAAGTCTGCCAAAATGACGTTGACAATATGGATTGAATTTGAAAGTTTGTCATTTTTTTTAACGACAATATTTTAATGTAGTGCAGGTTATTTCCAGAAAACAAATCAGACACCCCATCTATAATGAATAAATATAACAAATACTGATTTTGCCACCAACGCGAAAATAGAAAAAACATACATAGAAAATTCTAGAATATTGCTCAGTGATAATATATGTGATATCTAAAGCATTGGAATACAATTCTACCAAAATTGCTTTACTAAGCACAACATTGTAATACAGATAATATATGAGAAAAATGATGTCAATTGTGTAGGGTACTCAAAATCTGATTTCTGTAAAGTGATATACTTAATTGTCGGTTATACTAGTATCAATATTTTGTCTATGTGAACAATATGAAAATACTTGCTCTCTTTATTCTTCGTCAGTGCTGAGTTTTCATATGCAGGTCTATATAAGAAAATCAACAAAGAATCAAAACTCGATTTTACCATAACAAGAAAATTTGCATTTATTAACTGAGGCATGGCGAATAGTAGAAAAACATAACTTCATACGGAAAATCCACATGGATGAGTAGACCTCCTTTATGAAGTTTCAGAGCATACACACATCATATTGATTAATGAATTAAGGTGTTCATGAAACCCAAGAAATAATGACATGATACTTGTACAAAAAAAATTAAAACAAAGCAATTCCAATTCCTCAAAATAAATAATGTAAGAATTTTGACTTCTGTATTGCTCTGTCAGGAATTTTCTGTAGCTGCTTTGAGTATCATCTGAAAGGCACTTTGTATGCATGCCTTCAATTTCTCTTCATCTATGAAGTCCTTTTCTGTCTTTAGGGTGATTCTAAGCACTCCCACATAGCTCATAACTGAAATGGCAAGACTCTGCAATGCACACATAGTTCAATGATGTTTAAATAGAGCTCACGCATATAACTTCACTACATCTAAATCTTCTGGTTAAAATAAAGAAATCAAGTTTATGAAAACTGTTATTTGATTTGTTTCATCAAGAAAATTTCATAATATGATGAAATATTTGTGTTCACTGCAACTTGTTCTAACCTCAGGTCCACCGGCCAATGTGAAATACAAGCCCTTAACAGGATGATTAGCTAAAGACATTTGTTGTGTTGGTCCAACCAAGCTTGAAATCACTGCACTTGAATTCATTACTGTCCCTCGAAGGTGTTTTGCTACTGCCTGTAACAAAATTATAAAGGCAAATACAATAATTACATTAAGTTAAGAAAAAAAAAAGAGCTAAAAGCACTGAATGGAAGAACGTATATATATATATAACATTCAATTTAAGGAGCTATATATAATGATACCAACCTCTTGTCCTCTGAATTTGTTCTCCATGTCCAAAAGAGTTCCAGTGAGGGCAACAGCTAGAGATTGTTTCTTTCTCTTGATTATATTATGGGAGTCCCAAATGAAATGTAGAGGGTTTGACATTGTGTTTTGATTTAATTTTGGTATTGGGACATGCAAAAAGGAAATTTTATTCCCCCATGGACCCTTGGCTTTGCTGTTGAGCATGTCATTTATTGTTTGGTAACCTTCTATGTTTCTGGTATTCAACAAGACCAATGCAGTGGAATCTGCTGTTTTTGACTTCAAGTCCATGTCTTGCATATATAACCTGGTCCCATAGAACACCATTCCAGTGATCACATCGTTTATAGTCTGCCATTACAAAATCAGATAATGATTATTAAATGTCTTTAATCTGCACATACTATATATATATATATATATATATATATATATATATATATATATATATATATATATATATATATAAATAGAGAGAGAGTGTGTGTGCTATCAATATTATTTGAACATAAAGATAATTATGATATCATGTATTAATTTCTCATTTTTTATGTTTCTTGTAAGCACATAATTTATGTCAAAACAAGTTTTGTGTATAAGAAACATGTCCTTATTGAAACTTTTCAATGACAGTCATGCATGTATATTTTTCCTACAAACTTTGAGGCACAACTAGATTTCAAGAGCAAATGTTTTAAGTATTGCAACTAATTAACTACGTGGGTAACTCTTTTAAACATATCTTTTTGTCCTCTTAAAAAATTTGATCCAGTTTATTCCATAATCTTAGAAATACGTAAATTTAATTTTTTTTCAACTAATTTTTGTTAAATTTATTTGACATTTTAAAAGTATTTTATGATAGCATTTGAGTTGTTTATACCATTTGATATATTTTCACTTTAACATTCACCGAAAAACACATTAAAATATCAAATAAACTTAATAAAGTTTAATTAAAAGGACTAAATTAATGTATGTCTAAAAATAAGAACTAAATTAATTTAAAATTTAAAAAAAACATATTAATTTTAATTTTTACTGAAAATTAAAAAATTAAAATGGTATTTAATCCCATAGCTTATTTTAAACTATGTAAAAGAAAATATTCAAATCGATTTGCAACTGAGATATAAAATTAATTTCATGAAAAGGTACATCACTTATTTTCCTGTGACTTAAAAAATATGTGTACATTCATTTCCATGATATAATTTACTGTTGTTAATTGTTACATGTAAACTATAGAGCCCGACAGCAAACAAGCCCAGGTACTACTATGCATGTCTCTTTTTGATAAAAGAACCGTGATACATTGTTATACATTTGGATTAGTTGTGAAAATATTATTTTTCTTCATAAAATAATTATTTTTTTTGGATGTACATATATGCATGGATACTGAAAAGTATTTTCTGTAACAGAAGTGACGTACGTATGAGCATTTATAAAGTGGTAAACTTTATAAATGAAGAATTAAAGATTAAATAAGGAATTAATACCACTCGGAGGCTGGACTTGATGTTCTTGATATGGTCAATGGAGAAATCCATAGTTGATATGGAAATTGGGCGAAATTCGGTTCCTTCATCTCCAGACCTTATTGGTGTTTTATCGTCACTCATGATGCTACTCTTCAGCACACTCCATCCAAAATCTGAGGCAGTGTTTATGGCAGAAGAGAACATCCAAGAAAATCTTCTCCAGAAGCTTTTAGTTGATGATAATTGTGGCTTTGGTGGTCTCAGAGTAGGAAACGACAATGGAAGAGAAGGGTCATCTGCTCGTTGCAGACAAGAAAGAAGAGCACCAACCAGAGAATAACCATCTCCAAGAGCATGGTGAAGCTTAAATATTATACTGCCACATGCATCTTTAGAGGGGTAGTTGATCACATGAATTTCCCACAAGGGTCTGCTTTGTGGTAATTGCTCCATTGCTATGTTCGATAAATAGTCATGAAAAAACTTGTCGTAAGATTCCACTGTTTTCCCTTTAGGGAATTTCGGAAACTGCACATGATGTTTCAAATTGACTTCAACTTGCTTCCATCGTTTCTCTCCATCTTTATCTTGGACCTGGTTTCATAAGTTTCATAAACCATGAATAATCCTAATATAAACAGACATGAAAATAAATGAAACAGTGAAAGAGAGAGAACCATGATGGAAGAGAAGCGTGGATTGATGGGAAGGAAAACATCTTTAATGAGAGTGAAGGTTTGCAAGTCATGAATGGGAACTTCAAATTCCAAAACTCCAACAATATATATGCATAGCGCAGAACTATTGAAGTATTGTCCCATAGGGCTAACTGGTTCATCTTGCTCCTCATTTAGGTGTTCCATATTACTATATATTTTTGGTTAACGTTCAGAAAGAGAGATGAAAGTGCAATTTAATCACCTGAGAATTGAGCAGGAATATATATAGGGTGAGAAACTGAACACAAAGAATTTTTACTAGGTAAAAGCAATGTTGAATTTACCTTTAAAAATGATAGGTTTGTTCTATTTTGATACGAACACGGCAGGGTAAGAGTGACCGACCAACGACAGCCACCTGAAATTGTCGTACGTAATAGAATGTTATCGGAACACACGTTTGAATGGATTAGTTGTTTTCTTAAACAGTTAGGTGTAACAAAATGAAAAAGAAAAATATACTATATACTTACTTTCATGGAATATGTATTGCAATTTTCCTTCACTTTTCATTGTTTAACAATGTACGATGACGTGTTTTCTTTCTTTGTAAAAAACCTCTCTTGAAATTCCTACGGTTTTGTAAAAGTCAAAATATGTGTATTGCTTTTCTTACATTTTGTAGAAGCAACTTTACCTTATATGATTATAATAAACTTTCAAAATGGCTTATTATATAATTTTTTTTTTTTTGCAGATGCTTTTTAAAAACTCATCTGTAAAACATAAATTAATTAGTAAAAGAAATTATTAGTTTAAAATCTATTTTTTATTTGTATATAAAGTAAATTTATGAAAAAAGCAAGTAGACATTTTTATTTTTATTTTCTTTTATAAGTAGTTATAAAATCGTAGAGTGCATGGTCCAATGTATTTGTCATGTAAAATATGATAGATTTGGTAAGAAATTTGATTATTCAAAGATTAATTTGGTAGTGTAGAATTGTTGAAGAGAGATGAATGAAATTGGTAGTTGATCATCTTCCCTGAGCTAATATGTGAATGTTGATGGGAGTGGGTGAACATATAATACATACTCCCAATACTCTATTTTTTAGATCACAACTAGGGAGTGTCATTTCTTTTTTGAAGCATTGGATTTATAAAAATAAAAAATAGATAAATAAAGAATACTTTTAAAATTTATATGTTATGTTTATAGGTATAGAAGGAGTATATTAGTTTGGCCCTACAGATAATGCTTATTTTTTAATTCAGAGCATGCGACATCTTCCTGCTTCCATAGATTTGACCCTGTATTTTATATAAAAAAATAACTTTTATTCTTTTTGGATTTTAAAATCAAATAACTTTTAGCAATTTGTTTGTTAAATGACTTACGGATTGTGAAACTTAAAAGTTCAAAATGACTTTCAAAGATTGAAAAGAGTTAAGAAAATAGTTTTTAGATTGTAAAATTCCGAAGTCATTTAACTTTTAAATTATACAATCTAAAAAAGTCATTTTTAACTATTACATAATCTTAAAAGAACAAAAAACATTTTGTATGTAAAGATGCAGGGAGAAATTTATAAAAATACATAAAGAAGCTGCCTTTAGAGTATGAAGGAGAAATTATCAAACTCCTATAATTTTAAGATTTTAAGTAGATAAAATGAGTAAATTTTCTATTAATATTCTTTCGATAAAACACTAATAAATCCATCTTAAATTGTATAAACTTTCAAGTAAAAAATGAACAAAGACTAAAATTAACAACAATTTTCGCCCAATTGACCGCAATGTTTTACTATAACTCCAATTATATGAAGAAATTAACTAATTTTTAAAATGAGTGTTTCAAGAAAACTCGAAATTTTAATACACATGAAATTGAGTGTTTCAACACGCGTACCACATATAGGATGTACCACACATCTCTTTCATCAACAATATCTCCTTCATACAAATACATATCTTTCATATACTAAAATTTCTTTTTACTATTTGTTTGTATTTTATCTTTTGTTGGAGACGGAAGTGTTCTACGTACTGAAACTTTTTATGAAATTACTATATGTCATTAACATTAATCACGTCAACATAAGTTACACTAATATTAAAAATTAAGTTAAATTTATTTAAAATAAAAGCATATCAACATTGAGTTTATCAATGTTAAATTATTTTAATTAAAAATTAATCTTCTCTTGTAACCGACGTTTATTCATTAATGTGGACCTTTAATCGTTAGGCGTATCTTAAGGTTAATTTTCTTGTAATGAGCAGAGTTTAGTACTCTTTCAATGAACTAACAAAGAATTAATTGGATAAAATGAGACGAATTATATATATAATTTTAAGGACATTGAAATTGAAATTGTAGCGATTGAAATTGATTAATTTGTAGTATATATTCCAAAATAGCATAAATTATTTGATTCAGTTCTGAATGTTTTGTGGGGACAACGAAAATCATTCAAGAAGAGATGATTCTGACAAGAGAGGGAGAGTAGGTGAAAGTTGGCTAAAATAAAAAATAGTTATATAGGGGTTTTTCTTCTTCACTTTTGTTTTTTAATCAAAATCAGTACTCTGACGAAGTGCAGGAAGAAAGGTTAGATTTTGGAGGTATTTGAATGGGCATAGTTGAGAGTGCCATCTTTGATTTTTCAAAGGATAAGAAGATTAACCCAACCACTGTTATCTCAACGCATTCTCCCTCACATTTCTTTTCTACCTGCTCTTGATTTCACAAAGAGATATTTTTTTAAAAGTTGAAACTTAATTAACATATTTTTAATAATAAATATTAAACTGATATATCTGAGAAAATAGATATTATTTAACTAATTAAACCTTCTAAATAATATGAGATAGGAAAAAGATTGTGTAACACCCATAATCCAATATTCCAGGTCTAAGAATCATCATAGTTATTCTCATAACTAAAAGACAATCTAGTGTTAAAATTATGAAAAACAAATCTATACAAAAATGCACTAAAGAATCAAGAAGTTAAGGAAAATATTACTTCTCCCTAAAACATTTAAATGGATTTTGAGGTATTACAAGACACTACAAGAAGTATTTGTATTTTAGTAAATTAGAATTAAATGAAGCTGATCATTGAAGAAATACCACTTAATGTATTTTTATTGTTGTTACTAAAACGGTTAGTTGGATATAGCAGATACAAAAGATAGTTGTTCCATCCACCGCAGAGAATGAGTATATAACAGCAATAAAAGTCAATAAAGAATTGATAATGACTTCAAGATTTATTAACAAAGTTAGGATTTATCTAGATAAGTGTTTTGCTAGGGATAATCAGAGTGTGAAACATCTAATAAAAAATTCAATATTTCATTCTAGAATAAAACATATTAGCCTACATTATCATTTCATCATATCTTTAAATGAGGATTGGGTGCTAACATAACCTTATAAACATTAAACATGTTGACAAAATTGTTAATCATTTATTAATTGAGGTATCAATTTTCAATTGACCTAATAGAATAGCATATAAAACAAAATTATTGCATTGATCGAGAAGTCGAGACAAATTAAAATTAATCTTCAAACGAGAGATTTTGTTGAACTTGATAATGTAGAACAAATTCTATGGAAAAGCATTTTTTTAGGGAAAAAAACAGATAAAAGGATTGCATCAAAATTATAAAATAAAATGTGAGAATTATAAAGTTTGCGTACATGTATAAATAACATTATGTTATAGACATTTAAAATAATATTCAAACAATGTAGAAAAGAGATTGAGAGAGAATTCTTGATTAGAAAATATTATTTATATTTTCTGAATTTATTTAGATTGTGGCCGGTCTGTTTTATAAACACATATTTTACAACTTTTCTCTTTCAATAAGGTACATGCAACGATTTGGAGATGTAGGTGTAGTTTTTCATCATCAATTTTGGGCGTAATTATTCAATATTTGTTTTGTTTGTCATAAAATTTTAAGATATTTATAAACATAAACAACACAAGTGCTTTTTCCAACAATTCTGAAATGCCATAATGATGGTAGATTTTTAATTGTTTAGCACATGCAAAGTACATATACAAGTCTTTCTGTTTGTGGTTTCAAACTTCTGCTACATAAATATAGAATATTTTCTAATAAGTTAATATATATATATATATATATATATATATATATAATATTCAAAATAGTGTAAAAAAGAAATATTATCAAACTTATACAAAATAATATACAATATATAAAATTACTATATAACAGTAAGTTGATGTAGGAACAGTTGGACATAAATTATTGCTTCTTGGACTGTGTTGCATTACTCTTTTTCCTGATTTTGGTAATGTTCTTCTTAATCAACTACTGCAAGCTAGATTCGCTCTTTTTTCAACCCGTATATATAGATGAGAGATAATCCTTTTGAATCTCCATGGTTACACTGATTATGGTGAGCTTTGCATGCATTTTTCCACAACATGATCTCAATGTCAAGATTGCAAAGTACCAATATGTAATAAAATATGTGCTTAAAGAAGAGAAACAGAGAATCCAGTTTTTAATTATGCATGGTCCACACTGCACTGCAGAGCTGGAAATCCACTTAGGAGGCACATGTGCCATAACTCAATTAATATTTTCTTTTTTTACTTCTCTGCCTAACGTAAATATTATTTTATGTTTTTCAATACAATAATGTGTATGGAACAATAATGTCTATGGGAAAGAAATTGCACTGCTTAAAGTCCACCGACTCTACATACATTTAATCTGTTCAGACTTTATACACCAATCTACAGCATATAAATAATAATGCAAAAAAAAAAAAAAAAAAATTAAAGAAAAA
>Ga0209589_1006818_pt1 | contig 18703 bp, 9 predicted proteins | sample CowpeawhiteBW_FD_187525 | JGI IMG/M metagenome (GOLD analysis project Ga0209589, IMG submission 187525) | Root nodule microbial communities of legume samples collected from California USA - Cow pea white BW (SPAdes) (version 2) | ecosystem: Host-associated > Plants > Roots > Nodule | place: USA...
ATGATATAATAACATGATATAATAACGAATAATAGTCATATTTTTTTGAATTCTACTATTATGCGTGTTTGTTTTAAGCAGAAGAAATGAAAAAAAAAAATCTAACTAAAAAAATTTATATATAACAAATTTAATCTGACACCCTTAAATTTTTTATCCTAGATCCGCCACCGATTCTTACCCATTTCAATTCTAAGAAGATGGGTACTTTTGAATTCTGTGACCAATCACAAAACCCAAGTTTTTCAACAAGCATGTATGTTTTGACATTTGACCCCCTAACATTGTGGAAAACCTTGTTTGTCAATTAGGAATGAGTTACTTTCCAATAACTCTGTTGACTTGGTAAGAGTCATATGTGGATTATTTTTTTTTTTGCTACACTCGTGATTTCGTATTCAATGATATATATATATAAAAGGATTTTTTTTTAATTACTTTTTTCAATATATGCGTAGTTGTCAAAGTAGACGTCAATTTAATGCTAAAAATATTAATTGTACTTTTCTATGGATAAAATATGAGTTTCTAGCTGCTTTTTTCCTGCAGACGTTGATTTTGTAGGAAATTGCTCGTAAATAATTAGATATAAGATTTGAAAATTCCTTAGGAATATTTTGCGATAAATATATACAAAAAAGTTTCATGTATGAAAGAAAATCTTAAAGAAAAAGAAGTCATTCAAAAAAGAGCAAGGACATTTTTAATGTAGTTTTACTTTTCATATGTAATTTTTCTTCTAACTTTGAATATAGAAGTATTTTTCTCTTAACTTTTTTCTCATTTTTCATAAATTTTTATAAGAAATGTAATTTAAAATTTGTACAAAATATAAAAAAGTCCTGATCATTTAACACTCATTTCTTTCGACATTTACTTTACAACATAAAATTATTTTATTATAATACTTCATTTATAATTATAATAATAATAATAATAATAATTATTATTATTATTATTATTATTATTTACGTATAAAATAAAATATTAAAAATAGTTGAAGGTAGACGATTTTGAAAAAGTCAGTGGTCAAAGTAAATTTTTCCTATAAAAGAAATTGTAGGAGTGACATGGAGCCTCCATCATTTAATACAAGTGATGTCAAAACTTGAGGTTTTGAAAATCTCCAAAGATGATAATCTAGTAAATTTCACACCTTAACTTTTCTATTACACGACCTGAAAGATGATTGCGAGTGAGTTAAAGAGAGAAAATTAGTGGCTGTATCACTGTCTGGGCCATGTAATTTGGGCTAGGAAAGAATAGATCAAAATCCACATAACTAAAATTGGGATTTTTTTCTTACACCTCCAAACATTTTTTAAAACCCAAAATTACCCTTTGACCAATTAAAGAAAAATACACAGATTGCACCTCCAAATTTACTTTTGGATATCGACTTTTGATAAAAATGTTTCCAAAAGTTGATGTAAAGAATTTGGACTTCCAAATATAAAAAAATATACCGAAAGTCGATATATATATATATATATATATATATATATATATATATATATATTATATTTTGGAAGTTTAAAATTTTAATCGAATGTATCTTTCATCGGAAGTTGATATCTAAAAATAAGTTTGGAAGTGTAATTTACGTGGTTTCGCGCAAATATTCAAAAGGTATTTTTGAGATTTTATAAAATTTTAGAGGTGAAGAAGAAATCCTCCAAAGGAAAAAAATCTCCCTGAAATTTTGAACTTTAACAATAAAGAACAAGCAATAACGGACCTGATTTAATTGGTCGTGAAACAACCTAAACAAAACAGTAGTCTGCCCAAGAAAGCCCAAAAGATTGTGGGCTTAGTAAGGTTGAAAATACCACACTTGGTTAACCACAAATAACCAAGATTAAATTATATAACTGTATAGTAATTCACTTAACTTTGGGTCTACCCTAGGTCCATGTATGAGAAAAACCATTAGAAAAATAGTATAAATATGATGTGCTATGTATGAAAGTTGAAGAACAGCATTTAATTTGGGCGTTGAAATAATTTTGCAGCTATTTTCTTGATCGAACAAGCAATGTGGAGACGGAAGGCTCTCAAAGGATCCCTCCCGTCCATTGAACTTTTGTGAGAACAGTTAATATATAAACAAGTCAATCAAGTTAAATAAAAGCATAATTAACTAAACATAACGATGGGTGAATTTAACTAAGCTCATATTGACCAGGATAGAACAACGTTGATAACCAAGTAAAATTGGGTAATGTCGTCACCAAATGCTGGCACCTCACAAGATGCTCCAAATTCCTATGTAAAATTGTAACACGTAACATCCCAAAGCCAGAGGACAAAACGACAACATCGTACAAACGTCAAATGGCCTAAACGACACATTTTTTTCATCTACCCACGTACAAGCATGTTGTCATTATCGTCACCAATGCGTCTCATTTCGAAACCATCGTGCTTCTGTTCCCAATTCTTCTTTTTTTTCCTTGCGTTGGAAGATACCCTTTTGTAGCATTGTCTCAGAGTATCAAACTCGTCTTTTTCTCTGTCACTATATCATTACTTCTTACGAGATTCCACCCCAATCTTTCAGATCCTAAGAGAACTACAACTACAACACCAATTTCATAAGTTGTTGTTTGAGTGCAATCAAGGTCAGGTAAAAAACATTGTTCAGAGATGGCTCAGTCACCGCCTTATTATAACCGATTTCCTCAGACTCCAAACTCAACTAAGAAGGAACGTAGTGGCTACGAGCCATCGGACACAGAGACCGAGTGGCAAGAGATTCCACGCCACGAACGTGAAAGAAGAAACTTCACTTTACAACGGAACAAAAGCCCCATGGCACTACACAGAAGGCACCCTTCCAGGGTTGAACATGAAATCTCATCAGCTTCAACAACTTCAGCTCCACGTAGAAGACACAATAGCAAATCACCCTATAAGCTGCGCGTAGCAGAAGATGTTGCTGCTTCATCATCGCCGGTAACAGGTTTGGATACACGCAGAAATATCAGTCCCTTGCCGAGACCTGACCTTGGAAGAACTGTGTCCCCTTTCAGGGAGCAAAGAACTGAGAAGCCACACTACAAGAGATCAGTGACTGCTCCCAGGTTGAGGATTCAAGAGAGCAACCATGGAGGGATAATCAATGACACTGTTCTAAAGCAAAGAGAAGTTTCTCCTTTCAAAACGCCTTCGGTTGGAAAAATCAACGAAATGATAGCACAGGTGAAGCTATCTAACGATCCCAGAAGTGATTATTCATCAGTGCTAGAAAGCACTGATTCCATTCAACCGGGTGACCTTTTCTTTTCTCGTGAATGCAATGTCTTGCAAGGGAGGAATTCTTCGTTGCCGAAACGCATCCAACAGAGTGAGTATTTCAGTACAATGCCAACGGTGAACTCCTCGAGAACCCCATCTGAAAGCAAAGGAAATAACAGTGATCTTAACATGAATATGAATATGGGTTTGAATTCTGCTGCCACGAGTAGAAAGGGCAGTGGCACTGGTAAGACAAGTAGTGTGACAAGCGAAGGTAGTGGAAAAACGACTGCAAGCATGAGGAAATTCACAGCTAACAGAAAAAAGAACCAGAAAGATACATGGTTTGCTTGCATGAGAACAGGTAACTGTAGAACCACTAGAAAATCTCCTGAACGTCGACCTATTGACGAATCTTCTTACATTGAGAGAGCAGTGGTAGTGGAAAGCCTCCCACAATTCTTGGCAGATAAGCACCAACCTGCTTCACTTAATGGCTTCATTTGCAACAGACAAGAAGCTCAACTTCTCAAGGAATTGGTATGTCTAGTCAAAACATCTTAGTTTACATGTGAAGAAAGCTTAGACATAGAGTTAAAAAAGTGTTTTTTCTTCTGTCGATGTTCTTCAATTAAAATTGGAAAATTTTTAAGTAACTTAAACTAACTTGCAGTACAGATTTTCAATATTACTTTATTGGTGTGAAACTCTAGTTTTGATTGAAGAATAATAACAAAAACACCTGAAGAATTGCATAGTTTAGTCTTCTTCTCATACTGTACTTGTAAATTTTATAACTATGACTCAAGCTATCTTACTTTTCAGGTGTCTCATGGATCTTGCCCTCATATTTTGCTCAAAGGACCCTCTGGTTCCGGGAAAAGAGAGCTAGCAATGGCTCTTCTTCGAGAAATATATGGTGATGCATGTTGCAATGTATGTTTCTTCCCATAATTTTCCTTTCAGACGTGTTTTGTATTTCTAACCTGACTTTATTAGACCCTTTTTGCAGCTGTCTCATGATTTAAGACACTTCCCTACTCAGGTAGAGATTTATCGCTTTTCTACCTTAGCTTTTGATATGTGATAGGTACAAACTAAAAAACCGTTTATGAGAATTATTTCAAAAGGTTGCATCTTCTATCCCTTTGGTCACAGTATTTTCACTAAATTGACAGGACCAAAGGCTTAAGAAAGTCTCTGTCCCCATAACATCCAGTCCTCATCACATGGAGCTAGATGTAAACTCAGAACCTAATGCTAAATATGCTTTAATGGGATTAATCAAAGAAATTAGCAATATATATGCCATTGCCCCTGAAGTAAGCAATATTAATTTCAAGTCAGATTTTAAAGGTTAGTAGCTTAATTACTTGTTTATCTAGCTTCCTAAATAGATTTATCCTTTCTGTGAGTCTAGCTAATGTGGCTGGTTTCTCTGGATTCCAGTAATAGTTCTTTATGATGTCCACAAAGCAGTAGATAACATCCAGCACATTATCAAATGGATCGTAGACCGCTATTCTGATATATGCAAATTAGTACTCTGCTGTGAAGATGATGCAGACATCATTGGACCTGTGAAAAATCGGTTCAAAACTGTACAACTTTATGCTCCTCAAACTCACGAAGTAAGAATAAATTTTGGCATGTAAAAGTAAACATCGATCTACAACATATCAAATCATGGATTTCTTTTTTCACTTGTATTGGAGAAATAAAATGATCTAGAACATTAATATTAATTAACACTCGTTAACCTTCAACTATACAGATTGTTGAGGTTCTTATGCAGATAGCAAAGAATGAGAATTTTGATCTGTCCATGAATTTTGCTGCGAAGATTGCTACAAAATCTAAGCAGAACCTCAGAAAAGCAATCATGGCTCTTGAAGCATGCAAAGCACACAAGTAAGAGCTTCTGACTGGAAACATTACTTTAACATTCCTAGAAAATTGTCTCCATAGACTAAATGGGGTACTATGATGGACAGCTATCCATTTTCAGAAGAACAACCAATTTCAGTTGTATGGGAGGAGATTGTAATAGAAGTTGCCACAGAGATTCTAGCTGATCCATCATTTTCACGGCAAGAAATTTCTCTATCTTAACAGCTTGAAATTTGTCAATCAGGTTTAAGTTTTTAATGTAAATTTTGTTATGGTTTTATCAGCTTACTCTCAATTCGAGGAAAATTTCAAATGCTTCTCTTGGATTTTGTCCAGCCGAAATTGATCCTCCTGGTAAATAAGAGTGTCCATAAATAATTTATTCAAGTCATCAAAATAGTAGTGAATAAAGTGCATTCTGTTCAAACATGCAGAAACTCGTAGAACATCTCCTTAAAAGAATTGATGCTAGCTTAAAAAGGGAGCTATACTACTGGCATGCCTATTATGTGAGTTTCTCCCTCCATAGTTTATCTGAAGGTGATGGTAAATTGTAAAACAGAACTTGACACATTTTTAACATACCTCTTTGCTACTTCTTACCCTTTCCATTCTAATTCTTGACAACCTCTTTCACCCTTTTATGTTTGATCTTTTGGGAAATCAGTAACCAAAGTTTATAATGAACAGGACAGAAGACTCCCATCAGGAATAACAGCTTTACTAAAGTTAGAAGGTAAGGCAAAATCACCCTTCTAATTGCATATAACTAAGGATATTAATGAGAAACATTGCATATACAATACAATGATTCATACAATTGTGTAACAATTTTTTGTCTATTTCTCTCCTGTTATCGTTTGGTGTACATATGTATTTTAGAAAGATACACCAGAGAAACCGTACAGAAAAACCTAGCAGAAAATCTAAATTTTATCGTTTATTGCATGTGTATGATATAATATTATTGGCTAACATGCTCTTCTCTGCAGAATTTGTGGCCAAGTTCATGGGCATGTGCAGAAAAAACTCTGGCAATCGGCAATATGTGTAGGTTAACATGGATGTCATTACAGGATGAATTCTCACTCAGAAAATTAAGAATGTCAATATCATACGAACAGCACTGATAACGTCTTAGTTGAAGAATGTGATTCCTTATGTTCCCTGTCAAAAGTAGTAGAGATCAGAAAGGAAATTACTTAAATAAGATTCTGTTTCTTGTCTTCTATTCAGAAATGTGGAACTAATCGTCCACATTTTTGACAAAGTATACCACTTTATGCAGAGTAATATACATAACTTTAATCCATTAGCTACTTTGTTGGTAAGATGTTTGAGTAATACTCATCAGTAAAATGCATGCACACAATATTTTATAATCTCTTTTTAATTAATATGGTACTTCTAACTTAATTACACACTAATAAAAATAACTAATAGTGGTAACAACTTAATTATCTGAGAACATAACTTAATCACACACCAAAAAAGTAACTTAATTACAGTCATTAGAACCGGATTAATAGTTATCAAAGTTAGAGAATGCTAAATTTAATTTTACCCAAATTAACTTGTTACTCTGCCAAATTTAATGATTAGTATTTCAACATATTATATAGTTTTATATCATTTAAGATTAAAAATAATTTAAATGCGTATTTTTCCTTGAGATGTCTTTTAAAAATAAAATATTAATAAAAAGTTATCATAAAAAATTAACAATTAAACTTCAACTAAAAAGTTTTAGCATACCCCATAATAGGTCTCACATGTGTGTGAAACACTATAATTGAAGGTGGGGCAATATAATCCTAATGCATATTTGTTAGACATGTATCTTTCATCAAAGCATCTCAATATGGCTAATTTTTTGGAACTTGTCACAATCGAATTACTTATATTGTAATTTCAATTTTTCTTGGTGTTAGACGAATATCAAGATCACTTTCTCAATTTAAATAGTCATATTAAAAGTTAGAAATGCCTTTCAGTTAAAAGAAATAAAATGTTTAAAGTTTGAAAAATATTAATGGATTAATTAATATTTTTTAAAAGTGATATTATGTAACTCGCGATTTAATTACACTTCTGAAGTTATGGTTCTGTAGTAATAACGTTGTACTAAAATCAGTTTTATACTTAATAAATAGATTATTGTTGAAAATAAATATATTTATGATTATCAGTCAAACTGTTTCCAAGAGAAAAATATACATGATTGTACTTAACAAAACAGTATTTAAAAATAAGATTGAATTGCTTTGTATACATAAAAAAAAAAAAAAAAAAAAAAAAAAAAAAAAAAAAAAAAAAAAAACAGATTAGATTTTGTAGTCAACAAACGCGTTTTCTTTCTCTAATTTGGTAGAGTGTGGTTTTGCGTGACTCTCGTACACGTAACTTTAGATCACTGTTTGTATTTTTCAACGTATATTTGATCACTTCTTAACTTTTTAGTCTGATATAAATCTCTAATTTGATAAACTGAAATTTTTATTTATTTAATTTATAAATTAAATAAATTTTATAGACTTATAGTATATTTACACACGTGACTTAATTATCAATAATTTGATTTAAAAATATTTTTTTGAGCAGGCAGCACAGAGGAAAGGAAAAAGATCCTTATGATAGTTTGGCAGCAGCCAGCGGTGAGAACAGACAAGACCACGCGGTGACGTTGTCTGAAATTCAAATATTATGTTATAATCAGTAGCCGTCTGATGAAAGCCCACTTTAATCATACGACACAGATTCACTCCACGACTGGTTGCTGAACCGTGCGATTGATACATAGATTACCTGATATATTCTTCGCTTGTTTCATACCTTCACCCATCACCTCCCGGTCTCTCTCTATATCTGTCTCTGTCTCTGTCTGTCTCACAAGTTCCTTAACCCTTTGGACCCCAATAAGGCAAAAGGTTCACTCTGCTGCAATTTCTCTTCTTTCCTTTTTATCATTCGCACTTTATTCTCTGTTTCGCCCTCATTTATTGTTATGCTCCTTCTTTTGTTTCATGATCTAATGCAACATGTGTAGTAGACCTGAAAAAAAGTAATCACCATTTTGCAAATAATGCTATTTTTTGAGGTCCCGGGCTTTTTTTTTCAACCTGATGCTCTATTAGTTAGCTACGTCTAATTGAATTGGTTTTTTCATGTCACTATATACCTTGTACACACAGATTCCTATGTCTTTTGGAATCAATCTTGTTAAGAAACGAGGTGGATTCTTCTGATTGTTGTTTTGATGGAAATGATTCGGACTAATAGTGTCTTCTTTGTGCCTGTGTGTGTGATGGTTTTGGTGATGATGTAGTTAAGTCGATATGGCTCACCATGAAGATTCAAGTGCATGGAATTCGGATTTACCTCACCCAAAGCTCAATGAAAGAATACTTTCTTCTCTATCACGGAGAACTGTTGCTGCTCACCCCTGGCATGACCTAGAGATTGGTACACCAACTTTTTACGATTTTTTGGGGGCTCACTTTAATTAGGAAAAAAAGAACTGTTTTATTTGTTTTCTCCTAGGTGAAGAGCAAATTATTGTGATTCAAGAATTTCTCTTCAAAAAAAAAATATATATTTGGACTGAAACATGTTTTTCTACATGCAGGGCCTGGAGCTCCATCAGTTTTCAACTGTGTAAGCTGTTACTGTTTTGTAACTTTTCGCAAATCTTAGAAAAAATAAAGAATCCTTATCAGGACGCATCTTGCAACATCATGGTCATCTGAGTTGTCAGGGTTTATATGAAGTTCTTTTTGGCAATCATTCAAATATTACAGATTTGGTGAATGCAGCTAGAAAATAAGTACTTTAGCTTTAACAAGGATACGATGATAACGAAATCCTCCTTTTATACTTGAGATGAGGCTGTGATTAAATAAAGCGATCTCAACAACAGATTGGAACTTAGAATCTTACATTTTGCCTGCACAGATTATTTCATTGAACTCTTGTTTCCCAACGATTTTTCATAGAGAAATACATCAATTCCCATGGCAGGTGGTTGAAATTGGCAAAGGCAGTAAGGTCAAGTATGAGTTGGACAAGAAAAGTGGACTTATCAAGGTGTGGTTTCGATTTTCTTACTTTCATTCCATATGCTTTGATGTGTTTGAAAAAGATGAAAGACTTTCTTCTAAAGGGGTTGCATTTACCGTTTCCAAACTTATCACTGCTACCTTTCTGTATGTAATGAAGCATAAATAACATACTAACGAGAGAGCTGAACAACTTAGGTTGATCGGATTCTTTACTCATCTGTTGTCTATCCGCACAACTATGGTTTTATCCCAAGAACCATTTGTGAAGACAGTGATCCTATGGACGTGCTGGTTCTAATGCAGGTATGCTTAAATTTTATTTGTTCTTGATACTTAGCAGAAATTTCTGGCCAAAACATCAACTGTATTAAAATTTGAACTTTTGTTCTGAGAAGGAGCCCGTACTTCCTGGTACCTTCCTCCGTGCTCGCGCTATAGGACTAATGCCCATGATTGACCAGGTAAAAGTTGTCTTGTCCTCGCTTTCTGTTTTTCACTAAGATTTTCATTGGACAATAAAATAGAAGTGAGGGTGAGAGGGTCTATTCTGTGAAAAAAAGAGAGGCTATATTAGTTAGTTGTTTGCTTCCCTGCAAGTACTAGTGTGTTGAACATCGAAGTCTATTGAAATGATGAACAAAACCACGCACTACCATGTAGTTGATATGACATGGTGAAATTTGTTACCGTTAACCTTTCGAACCCTAGTCCATTTTTAGCTGGGAGTGTCAGATTGAGAAGGAGATTCATTCCTTGGGAGCAACGAAATAAAATTGTAGGTTGCAAGGAACATTGATAAATTTATGTCAACAAGAGTGTAGGGAACAGCAATTTTTGTTCACTTTATAATTCACTTGCCTCTGGACATCACACAATTTGAATAGTTTTGTCACCAATTAGTAGAACTTTGAACAAATTTTGTTTTATTATTATTTCTACTACAGGGTGAGAGGGATGACAAGATCATAGCAGTTTGTGCTGATGACCCTGAGTTCCGTCATTACACGGACATCAAGGAGCTTCCTCCCCATCGGTTAGCTGAAATCAGAAGATTTTTTGAGGAATGTATCCTATTATTTGCATTTACACGTTAAACCAGTAACCACATGCATCTCAATACGTGGTGATTGACAATTAGTTTCTCTCTTAGAATAGAACCCAAAGAAAATTTGGCCAATATAAAAACTTGTTACTTTCAGATTTTCTATCTTGTCACTCTCGCAAGGAGTGTCTAATGGATTATAACCAGACACACTAAATCTTCCATAGGTATTTTTAGGACTGTTAAGTGATTCTCTTCTAATGATGCCACATCCCCTAGTTTTCTGCCAGTATCCTTAACTTGCCACACTAGACAAGAAAAATGAAAACAAAAAGGTTGACGTTGAGGACTTTCTACCATCTGAAGCTGCTGTTGATGCCATCAAATACTCCATGTAAGCTACTTTCCTTCCTCGACTCAGATTTTGTGTCTATTTCTGGTTACTTGGCACTAATTTTGAATGCTTATTTTATGTTTTAAAATGGGTGTTTTCTTTTGCAGGGACTTGTATGCTGCTTATATAGTTGAGAGCTTGAGGCACTAACTTCTTTAGAAACTCAACACCCAATTTCAGTGACCTCCAGTCAATTGTGTGCAATTTGAATGCAACTTCTTAAACATTGTGATTTCATATTGTTATGGCACTTGTGCTGCTCGGCTCTTGACACAACAGTGTCAAGTAACTCCTGCTTTGAGATGCGTTGGTAGTGCCACAAAATAATGAACTTGATTCAAGTATTGAAGCCTCTATTCCTGAAAGCTTATCTGTCAATTAACCCTATGAGTTTTCGGATAAGCAAATTCCTAATTTTAGTGCATGTTTGATTTTACTTTCTCTCTAGAAGCTACAAATAATGGTTTCTGCGTTTTCTCTTTAAATTTGACAGAAAAAATATGGGCTTGCGATGTATGCGGGTCTCCAAAAACACGCATACTGGTCTTTAACTTCAACTCAATTTGGATTAGATTTGAGAAAGTTAATTTTTAAAAAAAACAAATCTGAAAATAGTACATTCTGACGTGTAAAAATACGTATGCTTTTGAAACTTTGACGAAATTCATTTTACAAACATGTTCATCATGGGAAAGTTAAAAGAAACGCCTGCTTTTTACCAATTAAGTTTTATCACAATTAATTTTAATAGTCCATTACCTCTATCCAAATGAAATGAGATTATTTTAGATTCCAATTTTTTTTACACTCAAAGGTCTTTTTGCTGATTTCTTAAATAACGGAAACAAATATTAAATTTGAAGATTTTTAATTGAAGGCTTATTAGATTTTTTAATTTATAAAATACTTACAAATTTTATACTTTTAACTTAGTATATATTATTTAATGTTGTTGGGGGAATATGATTTTTATGTTGTTTTGTCATCTAATTTATTTATATTCATATGTTAAGAAATGTGAGAATATTTAATGAATGATTTTTATTGTTTTTATTAAAGGTGTGTTATGAAACGAAATTGTCATGTTTTTTTTTATAATTTTCACATCATCACTTATAAAGATCAAGAGATTATCTTAGTTACCACTATTGATGAAACTTTTTCAAATCATTTATCATTTCAGTTTATGCTAAAATCATTTTGTGTTGACAATGTAACTTCACATTTCTCTACATGGAGACAAGTAAACAAAATGATATGACAAAAGATAACAATATATTGAAAAATTAAACAAGAAATCCGCATATAAAAAATATATAAATCTGGAGTACTTAATACAAAAAAATGATAGGGATTTAATTAAAAATGACTTAATTAAGTTTTTAGTTATAGATAAATTTGGATATTCTTAGTTGAGTATTTGTAAAATTGTTTTTAATTGAAATTCTACAAATTCTTTTGTTTGCTGAGAAGATAAGTGATTGTTATTTTATTTGTCAACTTACTTTCTTGTCTCTACGTGTTACGTGTTATAAGAGATGTGAGTTTTGTGATTAATATAAAATAATATGATTAATATAAAATAATATTATTAATATAAAATAATATTGTGATTAATGTAAGATAATAAATAATTTTTATTGTTTCTATATTATTTTATATCTATAATTTCTAAAAAAATTTAACACATAAAAACGGGTAAGAGAACGAGATAGAATAACAATCACCTAATTCATTCAAGGAACAAAATTAAATGACATAAACTCGTTAAAAATTGTAAAAATTGTATTGATAATATATAATATACGATAATTTAAAACTTAATTAAATCACTAAAAGTTCTTAAATTTGTGAAATATTTAAAACTTAATTAAACCATTAAAAATACTCAAGATAACTCAATCACAAAATCATTTACTAAATTTTAACATTTAAATATTTTACAACTTCTTATATATTTATTATTCTTTTTAATATGATCTTATAACAATTATTTTATGAAGTTTCAAATTTCAAATAGGTCCTACTCTCCTAAGTTTCATTTAAGGAGAGAAGAAGCATATTTAAAAGTTAATGTTAATGTTAACTATAATAATGTTGTTTAATAGAACTATTTGTTAAATAGATTCTCTATACATTATAGTTTATATAAGTTGTGAAATAGGTTCTATGATTCAAGAAAAGAAGTAGTAGTATTAATTGATATTAACTTAAGAATCTATATTTTTAATATGGGAAATCCGTTTAATTCTCTAAAATAAATTTATGGTAATAACATTTTTAAAATAAACTAATTATATATATATATATATATATATATATATATATATATATATATATTATCAGGAAAAAAAGTCTTTTTTTTTTCTTAAATTTTATATGTGTATCTATAGCTAGACGTCTTCTCAAATTACTCTCTTTATTTTAACTAGCGTCCACAAAGACGCGATGCATTTTTTAAATATGCGTGATATTATATTAATAAGTGATGATAATATAATGTTATTAAATTAATATATAAAATAAAATAATATTTATTAAAAATAAAGTAAAATATATAAGGAAAGATGAAAGAATAATTGTTGATAAATAAAGAAAAAAAGTTTATAAAAATAATGGTCAATTTTTCAAAATTTAATAAATAATTATATTTTAAAGAATAAAATTGATATTTTGAAATATATAAAAAAAAATACTCTTTATTATTGTTACAGATAAAAATGCATAATAGTCTTCATACATTTTCATAGTTTTTAATTTTAATAAATTATAATTTAGTTAATGTTTAAAACATATATATATATATATATATATATATATTTTGATGTCCTCCTACTTTTTGGTGTGATTCAAATACTATAAAGGGCAATTTTCAGTAAGACCCGTTAATTGTTTAGTAAATAATTTTTTCCCTCTAGAATGTGTACAAGACTGATTAAGTGTACGCTTAGAGCTTAGTTTGAAATTAATAGAACAACAATCCACTCCTTCTCTTCTTTCTACATATTATGTTTTGAAAGCTGAATTTTCTGCTTAAAAAAAATTACAAATGAATATCCAAACACAACTTAAAAGTCTAATGTTATGGATAGATAATTTTTTTTAATATAAATTATTAAAAGTTGCTTTTTTATCATGTAAATGAAAAACATTGTTAAAAATAAAAGTCGATTCAACTTTAGTTAAAATATATCTGTAGTGTAAAAACGTGAAATATTTCACGTTAATTTTTAAAATTAAAGTTGAATTTATAATTGTTTCATACTTTATCTCACTTCCTAAAGTTACTCAGTAATGATGCATATTTAATTTGTTTTAGTAAAACGGAATAAGTAGCATTTATTTACATTTTCTTAAAACACAACACTACAGTATTAATTTCAAACAAACAGAAAATATGCTTGTAAGAAGGTGAGTCTCTCCTTTTTTTGTTGTTGAAAAGGTAAATCAAATTTCTAAATCTATGGAAGTGGTTTTTAATTTATTTATTTGGTCTTATACAAAATTGATGTAAATATTGAAAATGTTTTCCAGAAATTAGAGGTGCGAGTGAAGAGAGAAGAACAGAAGAAAAGGAGAGAGAAGAGAAGATCGGAGTAGAAGTGAAGCGGCAGTGCCAGAACCACTAGCAACAGCAGAATGGGAACCTTGGGCAGAGCTTTCTACGCCGTCGGATTTTGGATCCGAGAGACCGGCCAAGCCATCGATCGCCTTGGCTCACGCCTCCAAGGCAACTACCTCTTCCAAGAACAGCGTACGAATTCCTTCAATTTTTCATTTTCATTTCCATTTAATTAGGGTTTCATTTCAATCTTCAATGTTTCTTATCTCGATTTCAAATTTACAGTGTCTAGGCATCGACCTCTGATGAATCTCTTCGACAAATATCCTTCCGTTCACAAGGATGCGTTTGTGGCCCCCAGTGCCTCCCTCCTCGGCGATGTTCACGTTGGCCCAGCTTCCTCCATTTGGTATGGATGTGTTCTCAGAGGTAAACCCTACCACCATAACGCTGTTTCCAAATTTTATTTTCAGTGATTAGGGTTTGTTTACTTCGTCTGAGATTAGCCTTCCCGGGAACGTATAGGATTACAAATGAATGTCTAGTTTACACTTGTTTGATACAACTACAGGAATGTGAAACCGTTTTAAGTGATTTTGGGTTCTCATTCAATTGCTGGAATTGTAATGTTCAGAGATTCGGCCTTACGGGCACACTATCAGTATTTGTATTTGTCTGAAATGCATGTGTTAGGAGAAGTGTGGCTGGTGAGAGATTGGTATTTTACTTGCTTAACGGAAACGTAAAATTTTTGCAAGGCTTCTTCTGAAGTGAGCTTTTTCCTTCAAATAGTATCTTCTAATAGACTTTTCTGCTCTTACGAGAAACAATAAATGTCATCGACTTCTTTCGTATGTTAAAATAAGGTTTTGGAAAAGCTAATTTGGGAGGATTTTAATAAATTTGTTTATGTAAAAGTTAGTTGTAGCTTATGGATAAGCTTCTTTCATTTTTTTTCTTCCTTTTCTTTTTCTTTAAGCACCAATTGAGAAATTTATTCAAACTGGACCAAAATGTGTAAGTGTATCTCTATTATATCCGAACACTCACCTTCAATCACGGAATTACAAATTCATTTCTTGCCCAGGGTATGCTTGGATCCACGTTTATGTGGTAAACCTGATTCCAACCCAAGTTTTAGACTCTAGTCTAATTGATTTCATTAGCGATAGCTTTTGCATCAACACTAATGTGAGTCATCATGTCTGTCCCATGTATACCTTTCAAGCTTGTGGTTCCAAATCCTTGGCGTCAACATTAATTTAGTTTACAATAACCTGAAGACCAGAAAGGTGACGTGACGTCCCTTCAGTTCCACAATGTCATATACTACAAGACAAAGATAATAATGATATATTTGAAGTGACAAATGAGACACGTACAGATCACAAGGCAAAGATGGCTAAAATTGCTGAACTTAAATCTTTTTTTTTTCATTAAATATATATTTCTTATATCAATGTTTTGAATATTAACATCATAACAGAAAAAAATAGTTGAAGATTAGTTTACGTAGTTCCGTTTCCTGTCAATGTTGTTACATTTGTTGTAGGTCAAACTTGTGTTGCATTATGAATTACTTCTCTTATTTGTATCTTTTTGTTTGTTGCTTTATATGTGACTGTTATATTAATTCATTTTCTAAGACCTCATGTTGTGCATTTTATTTCAAATTAACGAATTGCAATACTAAAGACGCCTACATAATAGTGTGTATGTGTATGCACCTTAAACTCCATTTTGTGCGATTACTTATCTAAAATCAATTTTTATTGCAAGTTTCCCAGCTGTATTTTGTATCTAAACCAATTTTCGAATATCTTTAATCTAAACCAAAAATCACATTACTCGAAGCTCACATTTACTCAGACTTACTTTAATAAATCATGTTCATTAAGAATTAATTATCAAAAGCATAACCAATCGCCCGTTAAGTTTCTATGCATTTCCTTTTGCTTTCTGAGTAAGATAGTATGGACCAGACGTTTGTTTCCTTATTCATTTTTCGTTGCTTCAACTCACATTCCAATGGAGTGTGAGAGGCAACTGTTGTACCTCTCTGTTTGCTATGCTATACGCATGTACTCATAATCATTTACCGGCATATTGCATACTTAATATATCGGAGAGTTGAGTACTGATGTTTCCCAGCTTCCTCTTTCCAATATTTGTGCTTCTCTCGCTGTTTTATACCTCTCTCTGAACATTATGCTTTGTGTGAAGGTGATGTTAACGGCATAGTTATTGGATCTGGAACTAATATACAAGACAATTCTCTTGTTCATGTTGCCAAGTCTAATTTAACTGGAAAAGTCTTACCAACAGTCATTGGAGATAATGTTACTGTAGGTGAGTGAATGTGATGAATTATTATTTCGTGAATGACTTAAGCATTGTTTTAGTATGAACTCTATATAAGGTTTCCACACTGTGATCATAGGTCATAGTGCTGTGTTACAAGGATGTACTGTTGAGGATGAGGCATTTATTGGCATGGGTGCAACCTTGCTTGATGGTGTGTATGTTGAGAAACATGCCATGGTTGCTGCTGGAGCTCTTGTAAGGCAGAATACGAGGATTCCTTATGGAGAGGTTTGTATGAACCTTCTGTTTCCCTTTGAAGAGAATGGGCATGTGCTTTGTTCTGCTCTCTCAGTCTCTTGAATATTTAAATTAAATGAAGTTACACGTGTTATGATTGATTAGAGTTATCAATGGAAGTTGTCTAACCACTCAGGCCTAAGTTTAAATGGATGATTCAAAAGGTCTTCATCTTATTTATTTATATCAGGCATGAGATTGTCTTTGTATCTTTAAACTGAAAGACTACTTTTACTTGCAGGTTTGGGGAGGTAATCCAGCAAAGTTCCTGAGAAAGCTCACAGAAGATGAAATGACCTTCTTCTCACAATCTGCCTTGAATTATTCCAATTTGGCTCAGGCTCATGCTGCTGAAAATGCAAAAGAACTTGAGGAGACCGAATTTGTAAAAGTTCTTCACAAGAAATTTGCTCCTCATGGGGAGGAATATGATTCAATACTAGGTGGTGGTCAAGAAACGCCCGCAGAGCTTAATCTTAAGGATAATGTTTTGCTAGACAAAGCTCCCAAGGCTTAATTTCTTTCTTTTTTTTCTAGTATCTTTAATGTTCGATTTTCCGGAGAATGGCTGCGTTTGTTTCCTAAAAGTTTGGAGAGCTCACACTGTTATCTCAAATGGCAACACATGCTGCACGTGACTTTATTCATCTCTGTGCTTAATAAGAAGCCTTACTTTTTGTTTCTGGATAATGACCGCAATTCAACAATTTGGCAATAGTTAGTTTTACAGTCATCCATGGACACATCTGCAGTTTACTTGCAGTTGGGAATGTATTTTAAAATAAAGATATCAGTTCAGATATGCCGGATGAACCAGTACTTTCATGGATTATAATTTTTTTTTTCTCTGTCTCATGCCATGCATTTCAATATAAATTATTTATGTATTTAAAATTAGTTATAAAATCAAATATAATAATTTAAACATACTGATATCTAATATAAAAATGAATTTAATTTATTTTAATTTTATAAAGTTAAAATTGATATAATTTATTTATGATATTTTATTTTATTTCTAATCATCATTATTAATAAAAGACCTCAATTAGTATTTCCTTAAAGACAATAACAATTTCAAATAAAAAAACTTTTGATAGTATATATAATATAAATATTTGTAATTATACAAGATTTTTTTTTTATAATCATAATACAAAATTATATAATAAAGCTATTAATTTTAAGTACTCTATTTGAAAAATCCCAAAAGAGTTTTCGAAAACTTCCATTGCCAATATTCGAACCTGAGTCTCCTAATTAAAATGATAATATGGTAACCACTAGACAACAATAAAATTTCTAGTAATTTTGTTTATTTTTTATTTGTAATTGAATTATAATAAATTTGTTCTGTTTATAAAAAAAACTTCCGTTGCCGGGAATCGAACCCGGGTCTCCTGGGTGAAAGCCAGATATCCTAACCGCTGGACGACAACGGAATTGTTTGATAGCTTTCACAGTATAAGTAAACTCTACATTTATTTTTTGCTTCAATGCTCTAAAAGTAACTTGAAAACATTTAATTAATAAAAATCACAATATTACTCAAAATAAGACCACCAAAATCGTACAACTTTGTCTTTTGAGTTTGTTTAGCTAAATAAAATTAGTATACTTTTATTATAAAATAAAATATTTACTATGTATTTCGTTTCAGATTTAATAGATTTTTTCAATAAATATTTCCTCTTAACCACTTAAATTCATCATAGAAAATTATATTTTCCTTGATATAGTAACATATGTGTGTGTTTCCATATGAAAAAAAATTATTAGAGACAATATTTTTTTTAATAAATTAACATATGTCCTAACTAGAAATTACACGCCAATATTTTAAATAAAATATTCCTTGTAACATTTGACAGTAAAAATAGAAAATTACTAAAAATATTATAAAATCGATAAATCCAAAG
>Ga0209589_1006828_pt1 | contig 18682 bp, 16 predicted proteins | sample CowpeawhiteBW_FD_187525 | JGI IMG/M metagenome (GOLD analysis project Ga0209589, IMG submission 187525) | Root nodule microbial communities of legume samples collected from California USA - Cow pea white BW (SPAdes) (version 2) | ecosystem: Host-associated > Plants > Roots > Nodule | place: USA...
CCAGATTCTCCACATCCGTAGCATTTGAAATTTGAGGATGATCCTTGATTATCCTTCTTGTTGCTCTTGAATTGATTTTTACCTTTGGCCTTCATGAATTTTGTAAATTTCTTAATCATAAGACTAATATTTTCATCGTCATCCGAATCTTCTTCTTCCTTTTGCTTTTTGCCTTTAACCACTTTAGTTTTAAAGGCTATGTTCTTCTTTCTTCCAATATCTTCTTCTTCATTTAATCTGCCCAGTTCAAGCTCATGTTCTCTCAGCTTTCCAAATAGAGCTGCCATCGTCATTGTCGCAAGATTTTGTGACTCCGTGATGGCTGTCACCTTCGGCTGCCAAGTCCTGTTCAAGGATTTAAGAACTTTTATATTTAATTCATCAGTGTCAAAATTTTTACCAAGACCTGTGAGATTATTGACGATATGTGTGAATCGTTTCTGCACATCGTATATAGTTTCTCCTTGTTGCATCCGAAACATTTCGTATTCTTGGATCAAGGAGTTCTTGCGTGCTCTTCTCACATCGTCTGTTCCTTCATGGGTCACACGCAATATTTCCCACATTTCTTGTGCACTTGTGCAGACTGAGATCCTGTAAAACTCATCTAGGGTTAAGGCAGATGAAATTATATTTCTAGCTTTTACATCATACTGAGCATGTCTATTTTCGTCTGCTGTCCATTGTGAGAATGGCTTTGGTTCTTGCACATCATTTACAACATTAACAGGAACAAATGGACAATTTACAACAACATCCCAAATACCTCTATCAACAAATTCCAGAAAAATTTGCATCCTAACTTCCAGAAAGAATAGTTTTCACCCGTAAATAGAGGAGGTCTGTTGATAGACGCACCCTCAGCAAAAGTTTGATTTTGTCTACCATTTTCGAAAAATTTGAAAAACTATCAAAGCAAGCTCTGATACCAATTGTTGGTATCGCGCAGCGAAATGTTTATGTGTTTGGACAAAAACTAAGAGGGGGTGAATTGGTTTTAAGTAATAAAATTTAAATTTTTTCCAAAATTTATCAATTAAATCAATAATTAATTTCTTTAAATACAATAATAGATGAAATAAAGAGATAGAGAAGAAGATTGAACACAAGTATTTATACTGGTTTGGATCAAAAGACTCTATGTCCAGTTGTTAATCTCTCAAAAACGAGATTAACTAAATCACTAACAAGTAACAGATTTACAATCAGATATTAATAGTGTAAGGAAAGAAAATACCTCTCTTGAATCGCACAAGAGATGAACACCTTTCTCTGAATCACACAGAGAACCTTGACCTTAGCTTTCCTAGCAACAGCAGCAGCACTCAATCTCCTAGAACACCTCTCAGGAAAAGTTATCGCTCTACCCACACTAAGTTTTTCAAAGCTTCTATTGAGAACACTCAGAGAACTCTCTTGCAATCACAGCACTAGCACTCTAGCTTCTCAAAAAGGTAAGTGAGAAGTAACTATGAGGTTCCTTAAATAGGGGTTCCAGAAATTAGGTCAAAAAGTTGAACAGTCGCACCTAACTAACCAAGATAATCGATTATCACTAGTGATAATCGATTATTCCAGTGTGGTTTATGAAAAACAAATTTTTGAGCAGATAATCGATTATCAGAGGTGATAATCGATTATTCCAGTGCTTTCTTGAAAAAAATTGGTTCAGCTCAAGATAATAGAATATTCTAAGTGATAATCGATTATCACTTTGATTTTTCGAGAAATACCATAATTTTCTTATACAATACTGATTCTAACTAATCTAATTACATTTTACAAGATAGCTTTAAACACAACAACACATGATCTTCATATTGACTTCCAGATGGCCTTCAGGCTTCTTTTATCATCATCAAAATCTTGCTTCAGCATTTAGACTTGTATTGCTTTTGCCAACAACTTCCTCATCCTCCATTATTTCTGACTGAGTAGTGTTAAAGCTCGGCATCCTGCACACCTTCTCTCCCATGTCGCCTTCTCCTCTCTTTTGCGCCACATAGGGAACAAACTTTCGATCTGACCTACCCCTTTGAGGTGTTCTTTCTCGCCTAAATGGTTTGATCTCTCTATTACTCCTTGCACTAATACTCAATATTTTTCCTCCAACTATCTTTTGTCGCAAAGCTTCCTCAGTCTCTATTTCTTCTGCTTCCCTTTCCCTTATCTCCGTTAGAGTTTTAGGAGGTAATCGGTATAAGGATTCACTGAAAGAACTAGCATAATCCATTTCACAAAGGCTTTTATTAACAAACCTTCGTTGGGATCCACTATCTTCATACTCACATTGTTGAATCGATTAAGAAATTGTTTCATGGATTCCTCTACATTTTGCCTTACATCGAACATGTCAGCCATCTCCAAGGGTTTAGCTCTTTTGGCACAGAATCTTTCCAAAAAGGCATGCGAGAATTCCCCCAAACAACTTGATTGAGGCATTGGGAATGGTGCTAAACCATTCCAAAGCTATATCTGTTAAAGTGCCAACGAACATCTTATAGCGCACCACATTTGTTCCCCCTGATATTAGCATCCGCACCTGAAAAGACTTCAAATGCAATTCGGGATCTGAGTTCCCCGAGAAAGGAGTAATCTTTGGAATCACAAAATTCTAGGGAATCGATTCATCCATGATTTCCCTAGACAAAGGGTGGGTTTCAGTGACATCAGTTGTCAACCAACTAGCATGTTGGTAGCTGACTCGGGTCGCCTCTATTCGTTATTACATCTCATCGTTTGCCTTCCAACCGTTGATGGGTGTCCTCGACTTCTTTTCGAAGTTTGTCTCTCTCTTGAAGTGTCTCCTCTCGCAAAAGTCGAAGTTCCTCTTTTGCTTTTTTACGTGTCTCCTCTCGTTCTTCTTCAAGGCGCGCCTGATCTACTTTAGCTCTTAGCCTGATTTCTTCATTATGCTGTTGTAATTCCAGAATGCTCTACACGATCTGTTGTCGTGTAGGACCATCTTAAGATACGTTCTCATTCGCGTTCCTATTCTACTACTAGGGTCTCAATGTCTTTTTTCTTCAAATGTGGTAGAATTGTGATCGAGTTTTACCGAACTCCACGGTATGCACTAATTATTTCGGTCAAAAAGGTGTGAAGCAACCCTTGACCGAAGATAAAAAAGAGTGAAGTATTTTAATCTTAGCTAATAACTAGGTCAAAATATTATTCATAATAACCTTCTTATTTATAAGTCAGCTAAGTATAAATATCTTGTAAATATAATCAAATATTCTCTAATTATCTAATCAAAAGATAAAATAATAAATAATAAATAATAGAGAAGGACAATATCTCTTAATTTAGTTAATATTCTTCAAAGATTGCCATCCAGGATTCCCTTTGGTGTTCTCGAACGTTCTGCTGGCGGCTTCTAACTTCTTCTAAGCACTCGGTCTCAGGGCATCGTCCGTCTCGTGTCACCCCTCCCCCTAGAGGATCGATTTTAGGTCTGTATTCTTGTAAATTTATTGTGAGAATCTATCAAGGTGATCAACCTTAAGACGACATATCTTGTAGCCCCCAAAAGGAATCTATCAAGGTGGTCGGCCCTACGGCGACACCTTCACCCCGGAGGGAACATGAAGCTATGACAACAACCAAATACGAAGCATAAACTATGAATTAGAACTAGGATATGAAAGTGTCATTACTAACTACCAACTACTATCAATTTTGTGATTTGATAGAAAAATCATATACGTACCTAGAAGGGGAGGGATTTGACGGAAGAGAAACAAAAATTGTAATGAGGGTTGCATCATTGTTACGATGGTCGTTGTCACTGGCTAACTTGGGAGTTATGGAGGCGTCACTGAAAGCGTAACTCCTAGAGTTGCGTCGTCTTCATTGGGACCCTAACTCTTAGGGTTGCGCCTTTATTGGATTTGTAGTGCCATTGGAGAGGGAACCACTATGTTGCTGCTCCCTCGACATTCACCACGTTCGCATTTTATTCTTCAGGGAGAAAGGGGGAAATGGTTTCGTGAAGAAAGGAGCTTTTTGCATTTTGTTGCTTAAAGTATCGTCATGAATGAACGAATAATGACTTTTTACCATTTGTGTCTCAGAATTTGAATTTCATTTATTTTGTAAGCAGGCTGGCCAACCCACCCTATCCTGCCTTAAGTCCACACGGGCCGAGTTATGCGGTTCGGGCAAATGCAAGAAAGTAGGCTCAACATCCCAGTGTATCTCGCGCTTTCTACCGGGGGCCAACTCGTCTGGTCTGTCCCACATTAGCCCCCTAGCCTCAACAAGTTTCAGTGATGAAGAAGGTCCAAAAGTTCAAACTTCATTTGTTGATCTGAGCCATGCTCTATGTTGGTGGATTCACATCAATCGCTTATGTTTCAAAGATAAAATATTAGTATCGGTTGCTTGTGTCCACGTTAGTATATTTACCTTAAAATTCATGCAGAAATCCAACATATTAAATTCATCTTTTGTTTATTGAATATTCATTATGAATAACAATGTCTTACTGCATTAAAAGCTCTATGAATCTTGTTTAAAATAATAACCAAATAACAACTTTCATGTGCAAAAGCTAAAGCCCAACATGTCAGACGATATGGCGGACGAGGTCAACAGACAATTCGGGCAATGCTTAAATTAAACGTGTCTAACTGGCGGGTTGCATCATCTATAGGACATGAAACTATTGAACCTTGTATCTTCTATAGATGAGTTATTTGCTCTATTTCTCTTCCACTACACAAGTACACTTTATAATGTATGAGAAACATAACAAGGCTTAAAAAACTAATTTTAACACAAATTCATTCAAAACTTATTTTATCCCATTTAAATAAATCCTAGTTAAAACAATGAATTTAAAATTTATTATAGTTTAAGAAAGCTAAGATTAAGACATATATGAGTGCATCAAAACACAGTCATCAAACATGTAGAATAAAAATTTAGAAACAAAAGATAAATGAAATTAAGAAACGAATTTAAAGAAAGAACAAAAACAAATCAAGAAATGAAAAAAAAAACGAAACATAAAACATAAAACAATTAAAAACAATAGAAATTAAAATTATAACGAAACAACATTAATAATTGGACACAAGAATGTGCCTCTAACAATGACGCCTATTTGATTTTCACTTTTGAATGGAATCAAATTCTACGTTTATATTCGATCTTTAGTACTGTTCATGTAAAAATTAATTTGCGGGCTTAGGAATTAAAAAACATAAATGAAATTTTGAAACAAATTCAAAAATGAAAACTAAAAATGCAGATGAGAAGGGATCGATCATAGATTTAATAACCAAATAATCCAAAAATCATAATTTTCATATGAAATTAGAATTAGTCTATCTTTTAATCTTTGACTCAATTTAGTTCTTCATCTTTTAGAAATGCATAGATTTAATTCTTTTAATCAAATTTTATTAAGTTTATTTGACGTTTCAAACGTGTTTCATGATAACACTTGAGTTGTTTACACCATTTGATATGTTCACTTCAATGTTACTTGAAATATATCATGAAATGCATTTGAAATGTCAAATAAATTTAATAAAATATGGTTAAAATGACTAAAATTATACATTTCTAAAGTTGAGAACTAAATTGGTCCAAGATCTCAAAGAATAACTAATTTTAATTTTAGGTAGAAGTTAGAAACTAAAAACATATTTAACCCTTCTGATAAAACTCTTACAATGTCCTATAAATATATCTCTACTCGGTCTTATACAACAAACTTGGTCTTCATTTCTCCAGAAAAAAAAATTAACTCAATTCCTTAGAGACGTCATTGGTTCCACCTTGAAAGTACAACACTTCATTCCAGTAAAACCACATGTTAACTTCTTAATTTTAATTTAATGTAAAACTTCAACTTACCTCGAATTTCTCACACTCATCATAATACAAAGAGATGGTTGGTCCACCTGTAAATCTTGTTTAAGCATTATATTCATTTGATGGATCAACTTTTTCAAGTATGTGAAATTAAAATCAGGGTTTCAAGATCAAGTTCAACTAGAACTACTCAGAAACCACGATCCAGAGCCAAGTGGACTTTTCATAGCTCCCAATGATTTAAACATTTACTGGCCATTAATCACAAAGCAGAAAATGGCTCCAATTACAAGGTCTTTTGTGGTCACCAAAGATCCATTAAATCATCTTTTCCATTTGTCATATGAGGATTCCGCTTGAGCATAGATTGACCTGATCATCACTAAAACCTTTGACATTCTTACGTGGTGCATGGTACTTCACTTTTATTATCATTTGGCTCATATGTGACATAAATTTTAGTTTGGTTCACAATTAATCTATTTCCAAAAATAACAACTTCTACTTTGTTACCAGGCTCTATGTTTGATATGACCCTCTCCCAGTCCTCATCTTCAAACAGGGCTAATGTATTTCTTTTATGAAACTGAATGGTGCCCTTTGTGTGATTTATCACCAACAAGTTTTTAAGGCCATCAGAAGTTATATTAGCAGGAGAAGAATAATGGACATGACACATTATTGTCTTCATCTTATAACCATTCACTTCAGGTATTTCAAAAGTCACAGAAGAACCGTTGCTGTTAAAGGCTAGCCAATGTGGATAACAATTATCTGACAGCAAACAATCTTGATTATTCTGTAAAAAGCATATATGCTACAAATATTAATACCATCTTATAGTGAATCAATAATTACAAATATAACTCATTTTGTCATCAATAAAAATTAGGATTTTCTTAAATCATGATATTGATAGGATTATTCATCATCGAAGCAACTATAGGGGACTAGGATCTTTGAGTAGTGAAAACTATTTCAAGATAGTAACTGTCAATAATAACAAAAAGTACAAATAAATGATGCTAGTGGGACAACATTTGGATAATGAAAAATTCATTGTTCTTAAATGGGTTATGGATGACCTAATAACAATTTCCTGATAGGAGTTAATGAGTCTATATACAAGAATGGTCAGTCAACATGTTTTATTTTTATTTGTACATTTTGATGAAAAATAAAAAGTTGTAAATCATATATTCAACTAGTATGTAATATATTACATACGTGGATGTATTCCTTGTTATTACTAACTAAATGCATGAGTCAGTAGTATGTATTATTAATTTGAAAAGAAAATTTATATAAATATCATTTAGAAATTAAAATATTGATAAGTTCTTTTTAAATATAATATTAAATGTCCTTTTCTTAAAAAGGATGATCTATTTCACATGACCAGGATATGTTTTTTTCTTAGTGTTAAAAGTCTCACATCGACTAAAAATAGGATTAATTTACAATATATAAGTGGATGCAAATCTCACTTTCCAAACCAGTTTTGTGGGGTCGAGTTAAATTTAATGTTTACTCCTTGACATGGTATCAGAGTCATGGTGTAGTTCCTGTTCTAGCAAAATTTGATGTTTGTTAGGTCTATTGTTTCACCCGCTATCGGACCATCCTTAATGTTTAGTGCGATGGTCGAGATGTTATACCTCGACATGAGAGGATGTGTTAGAAGTCTCACATTTTGACTAAAGATAAGGCAAATTTAGAGTATATATATAGGTATAAACCTCACCTTAATGGACTTTAATATGTATGGGCCTTAGTGAACCCATATTGACCCTAAACTAATAGTTGTCAAACAATCAGATTATTTATTTAAGTGATTATTATTACATAATCAAGTTGTTAGAGGAAATTCCAACACTCATTGTCTTGATTAAGTGCTAAAAATAACAAACCATAAAACATGGCTATGCTTTGTTTGTAAGATGCAAGTGTTTGTTTAACAAAAGGTCAAATAAAATGCAAGTGTTTCATATACAATAATGTGCAGTCTTGCTTTTATTTTTGATAAACACTATGATGTCGAGACGATATGCACATAGTCTTAAGCAAACATTGCACATATGCACATAGGTTGCTTAATCCAATGTTTGTCCCATGCGTCTGACAAAGATCCATACACAAAGCATATATCATATCAAAGGACTCTTGGAAATTAAGGTAAAACTATTTTTATTTCAACATCTTTCACATGGAAAAGACAACCTAATTCACCTTAGCACTACTCTTCACACCCTTTTCTCTCTCTCATACACACCCTCCAAACCATGGGCTTACTACTAGTGTCTAAGCCCACATTCCTTGTCCTATCAGCTATGTATGTTAGAGCATTGACCTAGTTATGAACTTTTAGCCATCTACAATTGACATTGTTTACCTTTTTAAAATTTTTAGGGATTTATAGTAAAATATCATGTCAATGTTTGGTGTATGGACACTTTCAGATTTTTCAATATTTTATACCGACATAATAGTACACACTCCCAAACAACCGCATGTAATTGATATATAAAAAAAATTCAACTGTCGAAAGATGAGGCAATACTAAAACGTAATAGGATATAATGATACTACATATATTTTTTAAAAGTATAAGATAATGTAAGAGAGAAAGAGGAAAACCTGTAAAATGCTCTCTTTTAAATTGTAGGAGACCTCATAACTCCTTCCCATTTGAATTAAAAGAGATCTATTTGATCTTGATACGTGAACTTGATTGTTGCATTTAATTAATGTAAAAACATTGATATTTGACATTTGTGATGTAGTTCCAGTTGTTTCTGATTTCCCTGAATTTGTATCATTTAAAGCATCTAAAATAATTTTCGTATCGTGAGATAATTGAAGTTTTGAGCCACACTCTACCCAAAGACTTTGAAGTTTCGGAAGGTCCTTGGAAATAGATGCCAGATGATGGGAACTTTTATTTGACACATCTAAAGATGCAAGAAATGAAATGCCTGCAAACCTTTGCATATGGGATGAAAGACTATTCATTGGAGACATCCAAGACCAGATGATAGAAGGAAAAACATCTCGTAAGAACCCTTCATAACCACACAATGAAATAAATGAAATGCTTTTTGATCTTACAATAGAAAAGGGAATTTTTGTGATTGCCGTCTTATCAGCAACAAGAGTTGTCAAAGACTCCATCTGTTGTATATCCTCTTCCAACTTATCGATCATTAGACAACCTGAAAGAATGAGTGTTTTGAGAGATTTCAACTTATAGATACTTCTTGGAAGGTTACGAAGACTAATACAATCTTGCAAATTTATGTGAAGAACTTTATTGAGATGTCCAATCGTCCAGGAAACCTTTAACAACCTTGGACAATCTAAGAGTACTAGCTTTTCAAGATTAGGCATATTGGAAAAGTCTGGACTATGAGTTAAATAATGAGAATGACTTAAATTGAGAATTTTCAGATTCTCCATCACCTACAAGAAATGAAATACCATAAACAAAAATTAGAAATAAATCCTTAATAATGCAAGCCTTTAATGGGAGAAACACAACAACAAAAAATATTTAAGTATGCAGCATAAATAATTCTCCCAAACTTGTAAGAATATGTGAAGAGCAACAACAATAGAAACAATAATAGAATATGGTAACAATAATCATAAAAGGAGAACACATATTTTTAACATGAAAAACCTTCTCAAGGTGTGAGGGAAAAACCCACAGGCACAATCCAATCAATCAAGCTCCACTAAGATCAAACATGGATACAAGATAGTCAAATGAAAAGCATAAACAAGTGTCTACATGATGTGAATCTAGAAGGGTGGATTCATTTTATGGATCTATCTAGGTTTGAATGCTAATAATAAGCAAGAAATTTGAGAAATTTTTAAAACGAGAAAATGGAAATAGATAAGAAGATGGAGCTGAAATTGATGACGTCACACTTCCAAGAATGAAAGATAAGCCTAAGAGTTTAAACACACAAAGGAGTGAAGAACCTTTAATAAAACTCAGGGATTTTTGAATCACTTAAGAACTTAAGAGAATCACTCTCACCAAGATAGAAGAGATAAAACACTAATATTTTCTGAATAAAACTCAACTTGATTTCATTGATAAAAATGGTTCAGCTTATATAGGAGCTTTAACCATCAGAATTACAAAAGACACATAATTTTCAATTACAGCCCACTTAAAGCTATTAATGATCCACTCAAGATAATAATGAACCACTACTAAATTGTTGATTGTAACTGAATTTAAGGCAATCAAAAGTCATCCACAAGCATTCAGCAAAGGTCCTCTTAGTCTTCCAAAGGTTGGTTCTTAAGTTGGTAAATGGGCCCTTATTTAACTTGAAAATAAAGAAAAACAATAGCCCATTAATTGGTTAACCTAAAACACAATTTGGACATCCAATTTTATAAAGCATTGAGCCCTTATTTAAATAAAAGAAATTGCATCAATGTGACATGTTAATTATCCTCCATTTGGGTCATATGCAATTCACATCACTAAAACAAGTCAATACATCAAAGTAATAATGCTCTTAAATATTAAAAACAAGGAAAGAGAAACCTAAAATAGAACAACAGTGTGATATTGATATCTCTAACCACATATGTCCAATTGACATTCCAACAATTAAAATAAAGAACTATATGCCACCAAACTTAGGGACAAAAGTTCAATCGATAAATAAGCCAACAAATTTTTCTCTTCTTTTTCCCTCCCAAAGGCTGCAAAATTTACACTCCTTTTTAACTTAGAAGATCCCTTCTCCACTTAAATTAAGTCAGAAAAAATGAGTTTGACTAATTTCGACTTTTTAGACACATAGTTGGAAGTGCAACCAAATTTATTTTAACGTACCACAAGCAAACCTCGTTAGTAGCAAGTGAAATATTTATTTGTGTAAATTTCACTAACACTAACATATTCTTTTTTTAAAGATATACCAAGATTCCAAGTTTTTAAAAAAATTTCTCAAATCTTCATATAATTTTAAAAACAGTATCTCATGATCATTTTACATTAAATATACATTTTTTTTCTAAACTTTAAACATATTAAAGTTATATCTTTGAAGACCTTTGTAATGGTGATGATGAGAATATCTAAAGGACATTTAAGCAAATGGCCACAACAAATATCCTTCTAACAAAGTGAGGGAAAATGGGTAAGAATCTGGCTGAACACTAGAATCATGGGGTGGTTTTCTTGTTTATTGGGGTTGTCAAAACTTTAAGAAAGTCTTTCTTTAATAATAGCAACTAAAGATGAAGTGGAGCATTATACACCATTGAGCAATAATTGTATAATTAGCAAAGTTTGTATCAATACTAAAATTAGGTAAGGCTAAGCTTTTGTACGCTACAAATTTTTGAAAAAAGAAAGATCTTAATGTTCCATAATAACAAATAAATATGCTCGATAATTTGACTATTTGGTAAACTTTTACTCAAGTTTAAAAGTACTTTGCAATGTAAGAGAGCAAGTGAAACTTAGATGAAGACTGTGTCTGAAAACACCAAATTCTCCTGCACTTCATCATTTGGAATTTTATGGAGTTTCTCCAGTACACTCTTCCACTCTGTTACCTCCAAATCAAACAAATAGGACCCAAGAACTTCAAGAGCCAGTGGCAATCCCCAGGAATATGCAACTACACTTCTTGAAAGTTCCGCAAAATCTTTTCTAGGACTTGCTTGTTTGAATGCATGCCAACTAAAAAGCTCAATAGATTCGCTTTCATCCATCCTTTCCATCGTGTACAATTTGTCAACTCTACTCCCTCTCAGTATATGCATATCTCTGGTTGTGATGATGATTCTACTTCCTAAACCGAACCATTCACGATTTCCACATAGAGCATTTAATTGGTGCAAGTTATTCACATCATCAAGTATAACAAGTACCCTTTTATGGTGAAGGCTTTGCATTAATATATTTTTTCCAAATTCAATGTTGTGTATCTTTGTTTTTGTTTCTTTGTTGATATCAAACAAAAGTTGTTCTTGCAAGCAGACTTGGCCACCGTCTTTCCCCCAAACTTCCCTGATTTGTGCAAGGAAGCTCCTTCCCTCAAAATTACGGCCAATCTTGTTATAAATGGCTTTTGCAATGGTTGTTTTACCAATGCCTCCCATTCCCCACATTCCTAGCAATAGAGCATCGTTTGATCTTTCTAGATCCAACAGCTGAATCGTGTCATGCACCCGAGATTCTACTCCGACTGGATTATCAGCAATGAACAGCTCTGTCTTGTCTAACAAACGTGTAACATTTTCGATAATGCTTTTGATAGCCTCACTCTCATTCCTATAAGATAAAAATGAACCACAAAATGGTGTATACATATATGCATCAAACTTGGACGGAATTTGCAAAGAGAAAAAATTGTTAGGCAAGTGTGTTCCTCCATTAAGTTTATACAGTGGATTATACATGCTTTCATTTATCAACACTAGAGAAAGATACATATATTAGGATTTCATGTTTATTAAAATTGATCTTCACTTGATATCAAATTTATTATTTCCTATATCTTTACATATTTAGCTAGTCAATTGAATTCGTTAGTGGAAGATTTAAGTATTATGGAATGTTCAATATTTGATGAAAAATTTTGAGACAAGATATATGGGTGACAATATGATGCTAATTTCAGGAGGAGAAGGCACTGAAGTAATAAAGGTAGTAGAAGAGAATAAGTCGTGGTTTGAAAATTTTTTTGACTCCATAGTGCCATGGTCAAATCGTGAAATTGCAGGGAACAAAGTTATTTGGGTTAGATGTAGAGGGTTACCATTATCATGTTGGAATGAAGAATGTTTAAGAAAAGTGATGGCCACATTTGGTACCCTCATAAAAGTGCTCCAGATTGTGAACTCAAAAAAGGATCTCGAGGACATAACAGTGAAAGTACGTGTGCCCATTGCTATTCATATGAGATTACTATGGAAGGATATTAAAATCAACGGGCACGTATACTGCATTACGCTAGAGGAGGAATTTTTCAGAGAGGATAAATTTGAATGTAGCTACGAAAAAAAAGGTTGCAAATCATCAAAAAATTCTTTTGCCAAGTACCCACAAATATGCCTATCATCATAATCAGAATGCTCAAAACTTTCAAAATCTGAAATCCGATGGCCCGACCATCAAATTGTGGATCAAACGGTGGAGTCACCGGAAGAACACGCCAATGAGGAAGAAAGAGTCGTTGGAGCTGACACTGGGCACCAGGTGTATAACACGTCAAACGTTGGAAAATCTTTCACCAAAAAAGAAAGTTTCTACCATGACCAGAAACACATTGCTAAAGGTACTAAATCAGTCATGAAAGTGGAAAGCACCATGAAGACCATCTCAGATGGTAAAATGTCAGATTTGGGGGGAAAAAGTTGACCTCAATCTGTTGGTGTTGTGATGAGTCCACAATGTTAGCCCACTAATATGTCATTAGTGCAAGAAACACAATTGGCCCAAATCAGGAGATAAAGGCCCAATAATGGGGCAACCAATGAGGAACAAAGAAGAAAGATCAGGCCAGCTATTCATACCATAAGTAATTCCATATATGATAGTGAAATTAATAATTGCATTAGGTTATTTTGGTTGAAAACAGTTGTTTAAAAGTAATTAGGTTGTGGGAACTTGGAAAACAAATTGATGTTACTTTAAATGGTAAGGAGGAAGATATTCTGTTAAAACTAGAGGAATTAGAAAAAAGAGACAAGGAATTAAAGAAAGAAAGGGATATATGGGATACAAATTTAAATCAATGAAAATAATAACAATAAACATAAGGGGTTTGGGGAATGCAACTAAATGGAGATATATTAATGAATTAAATAGAAAAGAAGAGGTCGGTATGATATGTATTCAAGAAACTAAAATGAAAAATATTAACAAAGAAAAATGCTTTAAATTATGGGATGATAATAATGTAGAATGGTTACATAAGGAAGTTGTGGAAGGAGCTGGGGGATACTCAATGTATGGCATAGAAATGTGTTTGTATGTGAGAGAAATATAGTTGGTAAGGGATTTATGGTCCTAATTGGTTGGAATAAGGAAAAAGATTTCCCAATTGATGGACCTTGTAGCACGAAAATGAAGAGAAGGTCCATGGCTGCAGCAGAAATGGAGTGAAATGGAGGAGTGGATTCAAGCTTGGAGGCTCTTGAGGCAATGAAGGTGAAATGGAGAGGAAACCTAGAAAAGAAATCTATTCTAGGGAAAGAGGCTAGAGGATTTCTTGGTAGAAACTAGTCTAGCAAAGTGACTCTAGAGGCAATAGGTGAAGTACTCTCAACACTTAGTTTATTACCAATCCAAAGTAACTAAATACAAGCATAGGAAGCTCCCATTTATAGTAGAGGAGCATTCCTTAATGCAATGAAAATGAGAAAGGAAATGAAATGCAAATGTATAGCTTGCTCTCCAAGTTTCTCATGGAACCATTGGATGCAAAGGAGCTAGGATCTCGCGCCAAGTGTCCTCCTTCACATGTCTCATGCATTGTCACACTTGGCAACATGTGGAAGGAATCTTTGGAGAGCAATTCTCAGCTAAGGCATAATTGGGCTTGAATTATCCCAATTTGCAATCTAATCAACAAGTTTAATAAAGCATGGCCTAATAATTGGCCCAAAATAAATGCTATTCTAATGCTCCAATCATGTGTCTCTCATATTTTGATGTCTTCTTTAACCCATGAGAACAACATATAAAGCCCATGATGAATTTGATCCTCTTGAGGCAAGCCCATTTGGATTCTTCTAAGCATGTCTCTTGTTATTGGACCTTTGATTGGGCTTTGATCTTTAAGGGCATGTGGGCCATGGATTAGGCCTTGAGCATGATTTGGGCCTAGGCATTGGCCCAAGCTATAAGCCTTGGGGGATCACATCACCAATAGTGGTAGTGAACATGTAGTCAGCTTGTACACTAAAAGATAAATGTAACATGTGGGAGGAGATAATTGATATTAGAAGAACCGAAGGATGTAAAACATGGTGTATGTTGGAGGATTTTAACGCAGTAAGAAAGCCAGATGAGAGGAAAGGTGTGAGTATAGGCCATGCTAGTAAAAAGAAAATTTTAGGCTTCAATGAGTTTATTGATAAAACTGAAATGCTAGAAATCCCATTTGTTGGAAGGAAATATACATGGTACAGACCTAATGGAAATGCTAAGAGTAGAATAGATATAATCTTTGTTTTCGATAAATGGTTAGAACACTGTCCAGGTTATAATCAATACATCCAAGATAGGCAACTCTATGACCATTTTGTCATTGTCCTAAAAAACTCACTAATAGATTGGGGTCCCAAACCATTCAAATGTCTAGAAGTATGGAACTCGGAAAAGAGGTTTAGAGAACTAGTAAAACAAAAATTGAGTGATTATACAATTGAAGGAGATTATATGAGGGCAGCAAAAGAAAAGTTTAAAAAATGAAACACGACTTAAAGATCTGGAATAGGGATATCTTTGGACATACTAATAAATTGAAAAAGGAAATAATTGGAAAAATTGGAGAGCTAGACAAATTGAATGATGATAGTAATTTGGATAATGATAGGAAAGAGGAGCGCATAGAGTTACTTAGTCAACTTCAATTACTAAATCTGAAACATGAATCAATCATGCAACAAAAACTAGAGTAAAATGGATCCAACAGGGGGATAATAATTCTAAATTCTTCCATTCATCCATTAAATGGAAGTCACTTAAGAGTGAAATTAAAGGGTTGGAAATCCTAGGTAAGTGGAATGAAGATCCAAATGTTGTTAAGGAAGTTGTGAAGGAGTTTTATAGGAAAAGATTAATGGCAAAACCAAACCTTGGAGTAAGGTTGGATAATATTCAGTTCCAACAACTTTTGATAGAGGATAATAATATGTTGACTAAGTGTTTTGATGCAATTGAAATTAAGGAGGCAATGTGGGGGTGTGGAAGTTCTAAGAGTCCAAGACTAGATGGTTTTAATTTTAGCTTCATTAAGAAATTTTGGGACATCATTGGCAAAGATATCATACACGTAATTGAACATTTCTACAAATTTGGCAACATATCTAGGGGTTGCAATGCATCATTTATTAGTCTAGTGCCTAAACTGGGAAACCTGATCACATTAGATGGATACAGACCTATTTCTGTTGTAGGATGCATATACAAGTTAATATCCAAAATCCTATCTAATAGAGTAAAAAAGGTCTTGCCTAAGATAACTGATGGGTCACAGTTTGCATTTATATTTGGAAGAGGGTTGATGGATAGCATCTTAGTGGCTAACGAGACAGTTGAATACATAAAATGAAAAAAGAAATGTGTGTTGGTAATCAAGATAGACTACGAAAAAGCATATGATTCCGTAAGTTGGGAGTTTCTTTATTCATGATGGAGAGATTAGGATTCTATAAACAATGGATAAGTTGGATTAAGGAATGTTTAGAATCTACCACGATTTCAGTTTTAGTAAATGGAAGCCCAACCAAACAATTCAATCCAACAAGAGGGTTAAGACAAGGGGACCCTATTACATCTTTTTTGTTCTTAATAGTGGCACATGGCCTATTTGGAATGGTAAACCAAGATGTAAGAGAAAATTTGTATACAAGAATAAATATAGGGAAAAATAAAGTCAAGGTCAATCTCCTACAATTTGTAGATGATACTTTGTTTATATGTGAATCAAACTGCTAGAACGTTTTAATCATTAAAATTATACTTAGGTGCTTTGAGATGGCTTCAGGACTCAGTCAATTTTCATAAAAGCAGAACTGGAGCCATGGGTATAGATAAAAATGCTTTAATGAGGTACTCATAAGTTTTAAATTATAATACAATATAAATACCAGTCAAATATTTGGGTATTGGTTGTAGGAGGTAACCCAACAAAGCAATCTTTTTGGCAACCAGTGATTACAAAAATTAAAAATAAATTATCCACATGGAAAGACAGATATTTATCATTTACGGGATGAATTTGTCTAATAAAATCAATCATAACATCCTTGCCCCTTTACTATTTTTCTTTTTATAAAGCCCTGATAGGTGTTTGTGAGATTATTAAAAACCTTCGAAGAAATTTTCTCTAGGTTTAGGGACATGAGGGTAGAAAGATTGCTTGGATAAGATGGAAAAATATTTGTAAATCTAAGCACAAAGGAGGAATTGGATTAAAAGATATACATTTGTTTAATAAAGCTTTATTAGCCAAATGGAAGTGGACACTATGCATGGAGGAAAGAGGATTGTGGAAGGATATCTTAGAATCGAAATATGGATCTTGGAGAGGTCTAAGAAGACATACCAAAAATCATTATACATCAAGGTGGTGGAAGGACTTATGTGATGTATGTGGTGAAGGAGAGGAAGGAAAATGGTTTAACCAAAAATTGGAGTGGAAAGTAGGTTCAGGATTTAGGATATGTGATGTATGTGGGGAAGGAGAGGAAGGAAAATGGTTTAACCAAAACTTAGAATGGAAAGTAGGTTTAGGATCTAGGATTAAATTTTGGGAAGATACATGGATGGGTCATTACCTCTCTATATAAGATTCCCTATATTATATGAGAACTCAATTAGTAAGGAGAAAACACTAAGGGAGTTCGGTGAATGGACTAACAATGGCCGAGTATGGTTGATGAAATGGAGAAGAGATTGGTTTGAGTGGTAATTGCCTCAATTAGAGGATTTTAAGCAAATGTTAAATCAAACACAAATTCTAAGAGAAGGAGAGGAAGTTTGGGTATGGAAACATGAGGAACACAAATTCACAGTCAAATCTACTTACTTGAAATTGAAAACTCCAATTATCGGGGAAAATTATGATATGTTCAACATGTTTTGGAGAATAAAGGTAGCTCCATCATCACAATATTTTGTGTGGAGGGCAATATTGAATAAAATAGCAACAAAGGAAAACTTGAGTAGAATAGGGTTACAATGAGCACAAACATCATGTGTTCTATGCGGGTTGGAGGAGGAAAATACAACCCATTTATTCTTAACGTGTAAAATCGCAAATATGGTTTGGAACTTTTGTAATAAATGGGTAGGTATAAGTTCAGTGCAACATAATCAACTTAATATGCATTTCCAACAATTTTCTTTAATGGCCTAAAACAAAAAAGAAAATAAAATATGGAAGGGCTTATGGATATCAATTATTTGGAATATTTGGAACCATATAAATAAGATTGTGTTTAAACAAGGAAAAGTGGATCCAAAGGAAATCTTTACTTTGGCATAATTAAATGCTTGGGCATGGATGAAATACAAAGTCCCAAATGTCCATTTCTCTTATAATGATTGAAATTTAAGTCCAATTGAGTGCATCAAATCAATAACGTAGAATCCTCCAATCAAAATATGATGTGGAGGAAACATGTGTTATAACCCACTCAGACTATTCAGTCTAGAGGTCTCTTTGGTTTTATGCAGAATATTTTACAGGGGAAGTCTTCAAAGGTGCAGTGGTTTACTAGACGCACATCACTTTGCTGCTTAATTTTGAGTAATAGGTCAGGGAACAAAATGTTACACACATATCTATTTAATGATCAGGAAGCTCTTAAATAGATCATGAACGAATTTGAATCTAGCATTGTACTAAAGGGAATGAATCCAATAACTGCCAATGGTTATCAACTTGAACAAATACCTATGAGTGGATATTCTTAAGGTGGTATTTTTTAGTTGCACTTTGAATATGTAAGGTCCTTTATTTGCCTTTAATCTTTTTGCTATACACATCTATTAGGTTGTTTTAGTTTATCTAAGAACATGAATGTAAAATCAAGATCTGTATAAAGACTGAGACACCCCTAAAATGTCTTTATATATATATAT
>Ga0209589_1006837_pt1 | contig 18662 bp, 10 predicted proteins | sample CowpeawhiteBW_FD_187525 | JGI IMG/M metagenome (GOLD analysis project Ga0209589, IMG submission 187525) | Root nodule microbial communities of legume samples collected from California USA - Cow pea white BW (SPAdes) (version 2) | ecosystem: Host-associated > Plants > Roots > Nodule | place: USA...
CTAAACTGCTGAGATGGTTCTTCTGGTGTTGGTAGTGGTGTTGCTTGACTCTCCACTTCATTCCTTGGTGGTTGAGTTGTTTGAGTTTCAGCAGTTGGTGCATTCTCAGCAGTTTGGGCATCTGGTGTAGTCTCAGTAGGTGTTGCAGTATGCTCATCCACAGGCTTATCTGGGCAATTGTTCCTGTTATGTCCAATCTGACGGCATATGCTACATTTTTTTCTATGACCTCCTTTGCTGATTTGTGTGTTATTCTTTTTCAACTCCCACTCTTCCAACCTTATTTTTTTCTTAGGTCTTCCTGGTAAGATTCTCTTATGTGGTGGATGGACGTCAGGGTAGGGAGTTCTTTCCCATAAGACTTCACCATTGACTGGAAAGATGATGGATTGATATATTTCTTCATAGGTGGATCTCCTGAAACAGATTCGTATGAAGTCCTCAACATTGACATTGATGAAATTCATTGCTGCAATAGCATGGCAGCAAGGAATAACAGTCAGAAGTCATTTCCTACAGCTGCAATGTTAAGCATCCACATTCACTGTGTACTTATCTCCAACCGTGGATATGTGCCTCACTTCAAATATCTTTTCTCCTGACCAGCTGCAAATATCATTACATATATCAGTACACGAATAACTTGATTGTGTTAAAAAAAGACAAAAACCTAACCTTGGGATCCAATATTTGGTTAACTCCTTTTCCTTATGTAGTCTGTCAAGGACCTTTGGGCAAATGTTTCCTTCAAAAGTTGTAACCTTTTTTCTCTTGGTGACCCACCTTTTCATTAAATAAACTCTGATTTCCTCAAGCATGGTGATTATGGGTTTGCCTCTTGCATCCACTATGACACTATTAAAAGTTTCACTCAAATGGTTGACAATTGTGTCTCATATGGCTCGACCACTAAATCTAGACTTGGACCAGTAGAGATACCTTGGAGGTATAACAATAAGGTATCTGTAAGCATCAATATTTAACTCTTTAATTGTTAACATCACTCTTTCCAAAAGAGCTGGGTGTGTGCTCCTAGCAGCCTTCCACATGAGTATCTTTAATTTTTGGCCAGAGAATCTTTTTCTGAAATTTGCATACAGATGCCTCATGCAAAACCTGTGCTCAGCAGTGGGTAATAGGTCCTGAATGGCAGGCACTAATCCCTATACAATGATAAGATTATTAGTACTTACAACATTAAACAAAAATTAATAAATTGAACATATATTAAACATACCTTTTGTTGGTCAGACATAAAGGTCATTGTCCTACACACGTCAATACCTCCAATGATCACCAATAAGCAATTCCAAGAACCATGTCCAAGTTTCTTTATTTTCAACTTCCACAACAGCATACACTAAGGGCAGTAACTGATAATTAGCATCTCTATCCACAACACTCAACAACTCACCTCCGTATTTTCCTTTTAAAAAACAACCATCCAAACCTATGATGGGTCTACAGAAGACAAAGGAATCTTTACATGCTTTTAATCAGGAGTAAAAACAACCATCCACTTCAATTTCACCTTTCACTTCAACATCACTATTCAGACCACTGGTATCCCCAATCTCTACTTCAGCGCCTCTTCATGGGCCTCTACTTCACCACCGTGGTGACAATAACATTGAACCTATCATCACTCATTGCCCTAAAGTAAATTAAACAGATAAAAAATATGTATTATTAAGCCTACTTTAACGTAATGGGGGACCACTGCTACAATCAATTACAAATAAAATAATGGGAACCATTACACCAACATCGACAACCGACAAACAAACCAACTAAAATAATACCTCACTGAACCCCACCTACAGACACAAACTACACAAAATCATGGAATTAATGCAGAACATCACAACAATCGAAAGACAAACAAACCCAAAAATAGAATTACGAAAACCCTAACCCACGAGCAAACACAACCCAGAAAACCCTGAACCCACTTACCTTGTTGATGATGATTAACTAGAAAATTGAAATGAATAGTGCAACTGCAATTCAATGATGAAATGACAAGTATTAGCTGCTTCCTCTGCAAATCTGAACTCAAGAAAGACGAAGATAAAGAAATTTCCCTAATTGCAAAATTTTCCCTAAATTGAAAAATTAGCCACCTGTACAGTACACGTAACACACCCTAATACAAACTGTGTCACATGTACAATGTTTCGTTAATGATTTAAACGGTGTTACAGAAAAGGACCAAATAAAACACGAATTGCGAAAATGAGGACCATTCTAAACATTCGATCAAAATGAGGACCATTTTAAACATTCTGTGAAAATGAAGACCAAAAAGGTATTTAAGCCTAAAAATAAAGATTCACGAATAAAAATAATATCAAATCTCTTTTATGTTTAAAACTATTATATATATATATATATATATATATAATATGTTTGGAAAAATTGATATAATATACTAATTACAAATTTAACGGTCTTTTATATAAGGTATCTTTTATAGTTTAGAAGTTTGTTCTAAAAAACTTGTTTTGAAGAGTATTATATGTCTTCTTAGAAAATTCTGTTTTAAAAAGTTTGTTCCAAAATATATTTTATGCGTTCTGAAAATTATATTTCAGAATCTTTAGAAATTATATTCCGGAAATTCTGAAAAACTTATCATTTTATGAAAGAAATTATCATTATAAATATTAGGCGGTTCACGAAGATATTGCGGGCTTGTAGAAAGAAAAGGTCTCTTTGCTTTACTCACCTTACCTTAACATATATGTACCAGTCCAGCTACATAAACTTTCTTTGGTTTGTAAGAGTAGTGTAATTCTAGGTACGTTATTTTTTTTTTTTTCAATTTCTATCGTATGTTATAATATAAGAAAATAAATTGCTAAAAATTTATTTTATTATTCATGTTTATTATGCTAATAAATATTTTGATCTCTACTTTTTTAGGCAGCTGACATTATTAATTCACTCTTATATATATATATATATATATATATATATATATATATATATATATATTTGTTAATTCATAGTTGATATTATAAAAAATAAAACTTATTATGTATGACTTAGATTCAATTAGAAATTGAAGTAATATATTTTATTTTTTATAAAGATCAACTGATAAATAAAAAATTTTCATTAAATACTAGTTAAACTATCATTACTAAAAATTCTCATATTTCATCAGATTTTTCTTTCAAATTTGTTAAAGTTATTTGTAAGAAAATAATTTTGTTTTCTTTTGTTTAAGAATCTTGATTAGCAGGTAATTCCTTCATGAGTAATTATTTCCTACAAAATTGTAAAATTGTAAATATTTCTTGCAAAATTTGTTGTGAAAAATGGTTTAAACAAAATATTTTACAAAAAAAATTGAAACAAAATTAGTATGAAATATAAGTTTTTAAGTTGTGTGTGAAAGAGATTAAAATGATCGATAAGAAAAAATATTAATAAAAAACAATAAGCAAAATTGTTAATTTAAGTAAGTATTTTGGGATATGATAAGTTGTATATCTATTAAAAATAAATTTGAACTTTCGTTATTTTTATTTAAGTTTTTAAATTTAATTACTCATTTTTATATGTATTTTTAAACGTAGTTATCATTATTATTGTTTGAATTAAATATTATTAATTTTAAACTTTTGAATATAATTGAGATTTTAGAAATTTATTTGAAGATTTTAAATTTTAATGATATTGCTTCATAACTATTTAAAATAATAATAAATTTAAAAGAAAAAGTGTGAGAAAAATATTATTTGTAATGTATTAGATATTAAATAATAAAATTGGAATATATTCCAATGTGGGCAGTGTTACAGACACATATTCTATTGATTCGTACATGCAAACGTTCCTTTAATTAGCATGTTATCAGCATTGATTACGCCTCAGAAGTAGGAGTTAAAAAATGCTTAGCCTATTTTGGAAGTTTCAAACCACACTCCATATATAAATATATATCAAATTTATGCTTCATTCAACTATTTTTTTTAGACGCCTACTTTAAACCTAATTCATCTTTATTATAGATGAATCTTAAACAATAATTTTGAATGAGTTAAATTATTATATTTAAATAAAGCATTTTACTGTTCAAATTTCCATAAAATTAGTAAATTTATTTTCTATCAGATCATGCATCATCTTTATTCTGCATGAAACAATTACAAGTCTTTAATTATCATTAATAATAACTTCGAATTGTTATTAAAAAAAATGATTATTTAATAACAAAATCTTAACAATTTTTTTATATAATTTAATGTGTTATTTTTAAGTGGTCTTCTTTATTTTTTTTTTCATTTTTTTATATTTTTAAACTAATTAAAAGACGAAATCTAAAAGATAAAAAAAAATCATCAAAATTTAATTATTTTTATATTATTGTACAAAAAAAAGCTTTGGAATATTTAATCACAAGGTTAAAAGTAGAGATTATCCCAACCTTATAAACTTTGACATTAAATTTTAAGATAAGTCTAATTTAATTTTATAAAACTTATATGATATTTATATTTATAGATAATGATATTTTGATATATTTTTTACTGAATTTTAACGTATCATTTTAATTATTTTTAAATCATTATATCATATTATTAACAAAAGTTAAAATAAATAATTGAAACATAATTATATAATTATAGTGGTAGGTTAAGAGTGAATCAAAATATTATTATCTATATTTTTTATATACTATATATTCTCTAATGATTTGAATGCATGTTTGGAAGATCATAATATACAGGTAGAATAAGTTTGTGTGGGAAGAAAATGGCGGAAGTGAAGGTTGTAGGGTTGACCTTGTTGTGGTTGTGGTCATGGTGGAGCTTAGAGGGCGTAGAAGGAGACCCTCAAACCTTTCTGCTGAAATGGGATTGCAGCGGATTCATGGTAACCAACTTATCCAATTTCAACAAAAACCTTAACGCAACTTTCGCAGATCTGCGAGCACACCTCACCAACCAAACCAACTACTTTGCCACGGCGCAAGCAACCACCGGAACAGATCCTGTCTATGCCATGTTTCAGTGCAGAAACTACCTCTCCCACACCGACTGCGCCACCTGCTTCGCCGCCGCCGTCACCAAAATTCGCAACTGCTCCGCCGGATCCAACGGTGCCCGTGTCATTTACGATGGTTGCTTCCTCAGGTATGCTTCCTCTCCAACACCTTTCTTCTATAGTGTCGGAATTTTAAATATTTTTGTTTCTCTTTTACTGTGGTTTTTAAAGTTAAAGATAATACTAAATATTCTTTATTTATTAACATTTTTATCTTTCACTTAATCTTTAATTATATATATATATATATATATATATATATATATATATATTGATGTGAAAATGAAAAAAAGGAGGTTATTATATTTACTTATTTTTATTTTTTGATACTGTGTGAACGCTTTCACTAAGGAAAAAGAGAATTTTACCTTAAGAGTGAAAAAATTAGTAACACTAACTACGAAACTGATCTTATGAAATGTAGAACTGAGTTTTAACCATGTAAAAGAGAGTGTTTTGTCTCGTTTTTATACCCTGTGGTATTCATGTGTTGGATTGAGTCTATTATTACATGAACCAATCGGATTAATTTAAATTAACTTTTTATCTAATCAAATTAATAGCAGTTTTGAATTCGAGATTTTACTCTTCTTTTTTAATTTATTTGTTTTGGATAAAATTAATAAATAATTAAACATTAATAGATATAATTAAAAAATGTTAGATATTTCATCTATAATTCGTTATATAACTAATAATATATAATTATCTAACATAGACCATCGAGAATATATCTCCAGAACTTAGTAATTGAAACGCTGTTTCTAATTAAATAAGTTTTCCTTAAATAAATAAAAATGTCATGTGATAATTTTATGCTGAAAAAAAGTGATAATTTTACAATTAAATAAAAAATAAAATATAAATGAGTTCTATAAAAGGGTTATAAATAAAAACATATGTATGTGTAAATTCAATTTAATTGGTTTAATTTTTAGTCCAAAATTTCATGCAATCCAATCTATTATTTCTGATTTTCTTTTTTATTTGGTGGATAGTTTATGAACGACTTTATTTAAGCTAATTAAAGGTTATATTAGCAGAATATGTGACGATCGATGAAGATTATAGGCTAAAAAAAATTTATTAAATATAATTAATTTTAAAGATTAGAATAATTAATTCTTATATCGACGAAAATAATCTTTATTATAAATAAAAAATTTATAATTAATTTGTAAATTAAAGTCTAAATTCATTTTTAATATTAGTTATTAAGATGTCAACTCTTTATGTTATTGATTATAAATTAGTTCTAATTTTAATTTTTAATTAAAAACTAATTTAAACTTTTGATAATTAATGTTAAAAAATAATCTAGACTCTAGTTACAATTTATAATTTTTTATTCATAAAAATGATTTAAATCAGGATACTGACTCATATTTTTAATTTTTAATCTTTAAAATTAGTTGCTATTAATTTTCTTTTAATATATGTTTTCACACATAAAACGAAAAACGGCAGGATGTTTACAGAGACCGTGTGGATTATTAGATATGTTATCGTGAGAAAGAACAATGCGTAGGTCAGCAGTTGATGAGATCATGCATTCGAAACAAAGTGATGAATTTGATGTTGATACTTGAAATGTGTTTGAGTGTTAAGGTACGAGAGCAGCGACTTCTTCGACCAGATCTTTTCTCGCAGCAGCATGCTCTGTGGAAATCAGAGTGCAGATGGAAGCACTGATTTTAGCGCAGTGGGAGAACAACTTCTGATAGATCTACGAACAGCAACACCCAAAATCAGAGGCTACTTTGCAGCTACCAAGACAAAAATGGCCATTGGTTCAATCTATGCCTTTGCACAATGTGCTGAAACTCTCTCACAAGACACTTGTTTGGATTGTTTGTCAGATGAACAGACCAGTGTACAAGGTTGTCTTCCTAGTACTGATGGCAGAGCATTCGACCCTGGCTGTTTTATGAGATACTCGGAGACACCCTTCTTTGCTGATAACCAAACCGTTGATATCACTCCCTTCTTAAAACAAGGTACCATGTCTCATATCTTGTATTCTTGGATAATATCATTCTGAATTGAGATCAAGATCTTTTGTGTCTTGAAGGAGGAGGTTCAAACAGGAAGTGGTTTGTTATTGGTGGTTGTGTTGGAGGTGCACTTCTTCTTGTGATCCTTATATCATTATTTCCCTGGATTAGGAGATCCCAAAGTCCCATGAGAGTTCCCACAAGTAAGACTATATGGAAAGTTTTTACGTTATGTGGAAAGAAAAATCATGCATTGCTTTGTTTATGTTATGTATGAAGAAAAATCAAACTAATACTTTACTTGGCAGGTAACGTATTGGGAGCTTCTGAGTTGAAAGGTGCAACCAAGTTCAAGTATAGTGAGTTGAAAGCTGCAACAAGAAATTTTAGTGAGAAAAACATTCTAGGAGAAGGAGGGTTTGGCGCTGTATACAAGGTAAACAAACATGAGTTGTTCAGAGAATATTTCATTTTAATCTATTGTAAGTTACACATCTAACAATTTTTTTTGTTCTGATGCTGATGATGCTACTGAGTAGGGGACAATGAAGAATGGAAAAGTTGTTGCAGTCAAAAAATTATTTTCAGGGAAATCCAGCGAGATAGATGAGAATTTTGAAAGTGAAGTAACGCTTGTAAGTAATGTTCATCACAGAAATCTGGTTCGGCTTCTTGGTTGCTGCAGTAAAGGCCAAGAAAAAATCCTTGTTTACGAATACATGGCAAACAACAGTCTTGACAAATTCTTATTCGGTAACTAACATGTCCATTACAATACAACTATTTTGTGTTAAGTTTTCTTTTCTCCTATGAAGTTTTGAGCATATAAACTTGGAAGACAGGTAACAGAAAAGGTTCCCTCAACTGGAAACAACGCTATGAAATAATTTTGGGAACAGCGAGGGGATTGACATATCTACATGAGGAATTTTATGTGTCTATCATACACAGAGATATCAAGAGTGGCAATATCCTCTTGGATGAACAACTTCAACCCAAAATTTCTGATTTTGGTTTGGTTAAGCTGCTACCAGGGGACCAATCCCATCTCAGAACAAAAGTTGCTGGAACATTGTAAGTCAAAATCAAATACAAAAGACTTAGCTCGAGAGTTTTGAAGGCCCCAATCTGATAATTTGTTAATGTTATCAGGGGATACACAGCACCCGAGTATGTACTCCATGGTCAGTTATCAAAAAAGGCTGATACATACAGCTATGGAATTGTAGTGCTTGAAATCATAAGTGGTCAAAGGTGTACCGATGTGAACACTCTTGATGGTAGCCATGAATACCTTCTTCGACGAGTAAGGAATTAACATTATTTCTTAGCATACCAAAAAAGTGTTTGTTTTGTTTTATATTAGGCTTGTTTTTTACTACAACAGGCATGGAACTTGTACGAGAAAGGCATGCAGTTGGAGTTGGTGGAGAAAAACTTAAGCCCTAATAGCTATGATAGAGAAGAAGTGAAGAAAGTTATAGACATTGCTTTGTTGTGCACTCAACCATCGGCTGCTATGAGACCAGCTATGTCTGAAGTAGTGGTGCTGCTGAGTAGCAGTGAGTTTCTTGAGCATATGAGACCTTCGATGCCTATCTTTATTGACTCCAATGGAAGGCCCCCAAGAGATATCTCTGCCTCAACTGCTTCCTCTGTGTCTAATGCTAGTGTTTCCAATTCTATAGTACCTGCTAGATGATCAATTATTTTGCATTTCATTTTCAAGATCACTACATTTATTTCTAAATCTAACTTCTTTCAAAGAATAGCCCCTCAGTTTTATTAAATTGCACGTCATTGTCTTACTTTTAACATTAAATTACAATACAACAATAGGATAAGTGTTCCATGTAAAATTACAATGTAAATATTTATTACCACTTACATTTTAGTAACTCCCTCTTTTAATCTGATGACATTTTTTAAATAGTGTTGAAATAAGAAATGAAAATATAAAAAATAGAAGTTACTTAGAATAATAATATCAACGGTATTATTTATAATGATAGTAATAATAGTAATAATAGTAATGATAGTAAAAATAAAATAACAATAATAATAGCAGTTATATTACATGGTACCAAAAAATCACAAGGATATTATCCCAAATTAAAAATAAAAATAGTTTAATGAAAATGTTGGAATACATGTAAAAGTAACATGATTATTAAATGAAAAATAAAATACATTGCCTTTTGAATATTCATATTCATATAAAAATTGTGTCAGGATAGTAATTAATCTTTAATCTCTTTCGTTATCTTATCTACAATTTCATAGGGAGAACATATATAGAGGGTAATATCTTCCTCAAGTAACAAAGAGATTGAAAGGTCTAAATGTGTTTTGACCTTTAACTATAACTACTTTCAAGAGAAAGATGAAATTGTTATAATTTCATATATAAAATTAATTATGTTATGATCATATTTACAGAGAAGCTGATTAGTTAACTTAGAAGTGAAGCTAAGATAAATTTTGTTTTGAATATTTGTAATTGATTTTTTCAAGATATTTTAGGAACCAGTTTAGAATCCAGAATGCAGGTTTTTCTAAAATATCATTTTCCTATTCTGTATCCTTCTTGCTATTTATTTTTTCTGATTTAGTGCATCTTTCCTATATAAGTACATGATGGATAAAACTTAAGTATCAATTTCATAAAAAAAAGGGTTGGATAAGCCACATCAATTAAAGATGAAGTTAATTAAGAGATAAAGTTAATATAGAAAAATCCACTTTTTAATAAAAAAATAATTAAAAAATTAATATAAACATAAAATTTGGAGCTTTTTAAATAAGAAAAGTGATAAAATTTGAGGAAATACCGATGTAAATGTAAAATTTTTAAGGGTTAAATATGTTTTTGATTTCTTTAAGTGAATTTTGGATTTAATCTATTTCGAAATTTTGGATCAATTTAGTCTTTTATCTTTTGAAATACGTGTATTTAGTCTTTTTAATCAAATTTTTTAGGTTTATTTGATGTTTCGTATACATTTCATGATTGTATTTGAATTATTTATATTGTTTAACACATTTTTGTTTGAATGTTAAGTCAAATACTATTATGAAACATTCTTGAAATGTCAAATAAACATAACAAAATTTAACTAAAAAGGCTAAATTCATATATTTCGAAAAATGAATGACGAAATTGATTTAAAATTTTAAAATAGATTAATTCCAAAATTCATTAAAAATTAAAGGACTAAAAACATATTTAACTCAATTTTAAATCGTTTCTGTCTGCGTGGTTATGTAAAGATGTAACGTTTTAGGTTTGTATAACGACATTGGAACTTCTACTTCTATTCATAATGTGGTTTAATTGCATGTTAGCATAATATCATGAACATGGATATTATGATTTTTACTTTTTAACTCTTGTTATTGATTTTCTTAGTATTTTAGTGTAAATCATTGATTAATATATTATTATTTTTTTAAAATAAAATTAATAATTTATATTAAATCACGTTAAAAAATAAAAAATAAAGTAAACAAATAGAAATTTTAATAGTATAATTTTCCTATCTGTATATGATTGACTTTGTATTATTTGTTGGGTTCGTGTGGCTTGTTTTATATTAGTTGACAATAGTAATAATACTATGAATACATTATTTACGCATTCTAGAAGGTTAGGTTTTGACATTGACAGTAGACGCCAAAGGAGAAGACAGAGAGACCATCCCGGAGGCATTCAGTTTCCACTTCTGCTAATGCCAAGCTTTAATTAATCCATTTATTTGGATAACAATTTAATTTCTACTCTACAATACTTCTTGACAATTATTTAAACATTTTTACTCTTTTCTATATTTATTTGACAATTATTTAATTGTTTATTTGATACTGTTATTTTATTTAATTCTCATTACCATCGTATGTAACCATATTATAATATAAACTTTATGTATATCACATTCACTGCCACATATTCCGCTTGGGTGGCCTGTGACTTTTCAACAAAATATCATAATTATTTAAATTAAATTTAACAGTCTCATGATATCCCAGATTTCTGCACATGAGTTATCCATTATTCAAAAAATTAATTAGATTTATAAGTCAAATCTTAAACATGTTTAGCAGCCTATTTTTATTCATTCTTTGTATAGTTGTTATGTCTAGACAACAAAAATATCAAGTATTAAATAATGTTTTCGTTCATAATTTTTGTTTAATAAAAAATTAAATACTTAATCATTGTGTTGCCTTAAAGCTACTTGACTTAAGGCAAAATTTACTACAATTAGTCAAATTATATTTTTTGGCGGCTACAAATATCATGCAATTAAGTGTTTCTATCATTTCACTCTTCAAATATAAAATCAAAACTTCATTTAGTAACTTTAGATGAGTAATCTTACTTTTAAAAACAGTCATCTATAGCAATAACTATAAAATACAATACTTTAGTGGATTGTGGATGTTTATGTAATTATTAAAAAAAATCAGAAATAAATTAAGATTGATATAATATTTTTTAATTTATTCTCATCCAATGTCTTAATTTTTCTATATAATTCAAATAAAATGCTAAACATAACTTTATTTTTTATTTTTTATATTAACTTTCAACTACATATGTAAATTAATCTAATGTGTATAAAAAATTGTCATCACTATTAATATTATCAAAAATATATTTTTTATAATCATTTATTAAATGTGAAGTCGATACTAGTTTGAATTCATTGTTTTATACTGAGTAGAGAAACGGTTCAAAATAGGCAAAACATTTTTCACAATTTTTTTAAATAAATAATAATATTACGCTTGAAGTTATTTACGTATGTTAATAATTAAATATTTTATATCGATTATATATATATAAAATAATTTCACTATTAAAAAAAATTATATTTCCTGTTAATTTTGTTTTGATTTTTTTTATAAAAAATACTTATAAATTTTGTTATAAAAAAATTTGCAGGAAATTGCTGCCAATATTTTTGTAAAATATTTTATATAAAACACTTTTTGCAACAAATTTTGTATAAAATACTTACAAATTTTATAGGAAATAATTATCCATGAAGAAATTACCTACCAATTAAAATTCTTAGAAAGAATAATAGAAAAAAGTCTTTTTTTGTAAAAATTTTTAACAAATTTACAAGAAAATTATCATGTAATATAAAAAATTTTAATAATGTTTTCATATTAAAAAGTTGATTTTGTAACGATAGTTCAACTTAAACTAATTTAGATGAAATGTATAAAATATTTTATATCAATTAGATATCAAGTCAATTTCCTGTATATATAAATTTAAATAATCTTTACTTTTTCAAAATTATATTATATGAATTATAATCTTAAACACTTCATATTATTCATTTAATATTTCACATTCTTAATAGTACAATTAACACGTTAATTACATTATAACAAAGTTTATTGCCTACTAATTTATATGAATAATAAACGGTTCATTAAAGATGTTAATATGAGTGTTACTGAGTTGGTAATTTTACAATGTAACAATGCCATCACGAATAATTATGTATAATCAAATGAGAATTCGAATATTTAAATTTAACTCACAAAACTTAAAAGAACTTGTTCGTTTTGAGAGGTAAAGTGATTTTAAACAAGTTTTATTTTGTAATTAACGACATACAAATATAGTATTAATTACATTAGCAGCCCAATTAAACAATATTATTGTGATCTTACATTAAATATATATTTATATGATTTCCTCTTCTAGTTCATGCATCATTTCCTTCTTAAAAAGATATCGTTGATTAAAATTATTTGATATATCATTTAAGAAAGTGACACATATGAAAGTGGTGTGAACATGTATGAAACTTGTGCCCAATAATTCCATGCATCATAAATTTCATGGAAAATCATTGACTTGATCGATCAATAATAATCTCCAAATTTTTTAAGCATATTTTATGGGTTGACTACCTTAATTTCTGGAGATATTGCTATTTTTTTATCAGATTATATGTAAATAAAGTAAATTCAGATCTAAGTTTTTTGAGTCTTTTCCCAAAGTAGTAGACTTCATTCTCCTCATGGTCTATAGAATAACAAAATCATTGTCCTTGTTGTCCTCGGAGTGCTTGTTTTTCTGTTTCTATTTGACTAAATTAAACAGATTAAATTGTCTGGTCCTTTATTTGATAATGTTTAATTAAATCTCCAAAACATTATTTTAGTTGAGTTTTAAAATGTTTTTTTAATTGAATTTTGGTATGTTGAGAAAAGTTCACTATTTAAGTCAGTTGTGTGAAATCATAACATTGTTGCAAATATATAAAAGTTGGTTCAGATACCTCAAAAAATTGTCAATAATTCATATACCTAAGTAAAATTTGTCAAACTGTTCAATGCTTTATTGAAACTTTTGTTCCTAGATATATGAAATAGTTATGTGTACCGTTTTTGCATAATATTATATATTATTGGCTATAAGAATTCATTAAATTTTACGATAATTAATTCCCATTTATAAATTGAATTCAATATATATATATATATATATATATATATATATATATATATATTAAAAATAAAATAAAAATGTGTATTATCATATTTAAGTCAAAAAAATATATTTATTTATTTCTTAGAAAATACTATAATATAATTTATATCTGTTGCAGATATCTTTATCTTAATTTCTGACTATATATAAAAGACTATTAATTATATTTTAACATCCCATTGTCAAATACGTAGTTAATGTCTTTTTCTCATTTGTTTCTAATTATATCACATTGAATAACATAAATATATTCTCTCTTGAATCACTTCTCACCGATGTCAAGTGGATTGTGAATTTCCAAATTAATTACTTTATAAAAGTAAGGAAAATGATTTTTTTAATATTAAATTTTCACAACTTTCTCTTATAATCTTAGATGATATTTTCTAAGTGGTTTTTCATTTTTTATCTTCTCATTCTCAATATTTCAAAATCACTTAGAAGATGATCTTATGTAATAAAAAAAATTGTCAAAATTGAGTAATAATTGTAATAAAAATAATTATTTATCTTGTTACACGTACTAAAATACCAATATCCTTTCTCCTTATCTTTCTCTTTCTTGAACCCACACATGCCAACGTTTAACTTTTTTCCATATATATATAAGACTAATCTCAGTTCCTATATACACACCAAAACACTTCTCATAAACAAAACACAAAGCTAAAAAAATGTTAGGACTGAAACTATTGGCGTTAACTTTGATATGGTGGAGCTGTAGTGTTGAACATGCAGATGCAGCAACACCGAAAACACGTCTAATAAACACTGGGTGCAGCCCATTCAACGCTTCCAACGCCCACAGCTTCTTCGCAAATATCAATGATACATTTTCAGAGCTGAGAGCAGAAGTTACCAACCAAACCAAACACTTTGCCACATCACAGAAATCAAGGGGAGGGATCCTCACATATACAATGTTTCAATGCCGAAACTATCTCTCCAAAAATGATTGTCTTTCTTGCTTCGACACCGCCTCCACCCAAATCCGCAACTGCTCCAAAGCCAATGGCGCAAGAGTTATCTACAACGATTGCTTCCTCAGGTATCTATCTCTCTATTCACCAAATATATTCAAATTCACTTTCATTTTTCCGTTTCAAATTCTCAGCATGTGACAAGGTACGAGAGCGAGAGGTTCTACCAACAGACCAATGAGCTTGGCGGTGGGGTAACGTGTGGGAACACCAGTTTGAAAACCACTCGTGATTTTAAAGTTGTCGGACAACAAGCACTCGCGGAGATTCAAACAGCAACACCTAAAACTAAAGGGTTTTATGCAGCTACCAAGACACAGGTGGATGATGGTTCTGCAATTTATGCCATTGCACAGTGCGTCGAAACTGCAACCGAGGATAAATGTCTGAGTTGCATGCAAGTTGCATACAACAATTTACTGAGTTGTCTTCCCAACACTGATGGGACAGCATATGATGCTGGCTGTTTTATGAGATACTCCACCACACCTTTCTTTGCTGCTAATCAAACCATTGATATTGGATCCTATTTAAAAACAGGTACATTCTACTATATATTATAAAAATATGGCTTTTGATTAATTAAACATCATAAACATAACACTAACAATATGCATTGCAGGAAGTTCAAGAAAGAAGTGGGGAATTATAGGTGGTGTTGTAGGAGGTTTTCTTCTCCTCCTTCTGTTGTTTGTCTGGAGAATGTCTAGAAAAAGAAACAAGGTTCACAGAGGTATGTAAATGTGGAAACTTTCCACTATTGCATGCAACGTTTGGTATTAATATTTGTTCATGCTTAATGCTTTTTTCGAATAGAATTAATGATGAGCAGTAAAAGAAAACCAGTTTTTACCAAAAGCAGTGTATATCAGATTGAGTTTTGTTCAAAGCAATTTAATCTTCAACAATTTTTTTTTTTTTTTGCATTTAATATGTATAGTTTACTCCACAACTCTTTTGTTTGTTATTATCAATTAATTTATTCTGAAATTAAAGTCGTTTCTCGTTCATTTATTTCAAAATCTAAACTTGTGTTCCGTAGCAGGTGACATATTGGGAGCAACCGAGTTAAGAGGACCAGTTAACTACAAATATAATGACTTGAAAGCTGCAACTAAAAATTTCAGTGTTGAAAATAAACTTGGAGAAGGAGGTTTTGGTGCTGTATACAAGGTAAATTTATGTTGTGTATATTTTAAGAACATGATTGCAAGCATGCCATAGACAATGATTAATGTGTAAGGTTTTTTTAAAAGCTGTCAAAATATTCTGTTTTATTTGAAGTTTTTTGTTTACGTCTGCAAAATAAACAAAAATCCATTTTCCTAATGCCCTTTACAGGTTATTAAAAGTATACAATAAAGATTTGGATAATTTTTTAAAATAAATACTGAAGATCTCTTTCACTGATTTACCAACCACATATATACTAGGGTACTCTAAAAAATGGAAAAATTGTTGCCATAAAGAAATTAGTGCTGGGAAAATCAAGCAAGATGGAGGATGATTTTGAGGGTGAAGTGAAACTTATAAGCAATGTTCATCATCGGAATCTCGTTAGACTTCTTGGTTGCTGCAGTAAAGGGGAAGAGAGAATTCTGGTATACGAGTACATGGCAAATAGTAGCCTTGACAGATTCTTATTTGGTAAATCATCTTAACCTCTAACAGAGATATTGAAAAACATTTATTCTCAACAATCTTAAGTGCATGATATAATAATAAACTCAAAAAACAGGTGCTAAAGGTTCCCTCAATTGGCAACAACGTTATGATATAATTCTGGGCACAGCAAGAGGACTAGCATATCTACATGAAGAGTTCCATGTGTCCATCATACATAGAGATATAAAGACAGGTAACATCCTGCTAGATGATGATCTTCAACCCAAAATTGCTGATTTTGGTTTGGCAAGGCTTCTGCCAGGGGATCGTTCCCATCTCAGCACAAAATTTGCAGGAACATTGTAAGTTAAAAACAAATAATGTCACACGTTTTGTTTTTTATTAACTATGGATTAATTATGTGATGCACTTGTCAGGGGATACACAGCACCTGAGTATGCAATGCATGGTCAATTATCAGAAAAGGCTGATACCTACAGCTATGGAATTGTAGTTCTAGAAATTATAAGTGGTCATAAGAGTACTGATGTGAAGAATGAGGAGGAAGGTCGTGAATACCTTCTTCAACGAGTAAGCAAAGTTCCTATGTTGTTGGTTTTCTGATGATGTTTTCGTATGAGGAATGAGACATTTGATTTTGACTTAACAGGCTTGGAAACTGTATGAGAGAGGCATGCAGTTGGAGCTTGTGGACGAGGCCATAGACCCTAATGAGTATGATGCAGAAGAAGTAAAGAAAATCATAGAAATTGCGTTGTTGTGCACTCAGGCATCTGCAGCAACGAGACCAACAATGTCTGAAGTAGTGGTGCTACTGAAAAGCAAGAGCTTGATGGAGAACATGCGACCAACTATGCCTGTGTTTGTTGACACCAATATGATAAATAGGGAAGGCAACTCTGCTACTTCATCCAATGCCACTGTCTCCATTTCTGTTCTATCAGCTCGATGATTATCAGAATTTGATCGCTTTGAACCAATAAATTAGACTAAAGTTTTGGATAATAACTTTTCATCATGTGTACGTTTTGAGAAGTTTATCTAAACAGTAGTTATATATTTGTTTCAGTGACATTGTACACGTGTAATGCTATATATATTTTCTAGTTTCCTAGATATCGATCAATGTAATGTAATGAAAATGTCTGTTTAATTGATTCCTGTTTGTGGGTTGTTGCAAAATCCATCCAACCATACATATGTTCCAAATCCTGTGAACTCTAATATATGAGAACACATGTTATGTTCCAAACAGTTTTACAAAAAGGACAATTTAGATTCAACGTCTGCAAAAGAATATTTCTCTTTATCAATTATTTATCGAGTTCTGTTTTTAACCATCCTCCAAATGAAAACCTTGCCCTTAGACGGTATTTTCTCTCCCATATTAGTAAATTTCATATGATTCAAAAGTTCCATCAACACCTTGTATGGTATTGATTGCAATTTTTACATAATGTTTTGTTGAGTTCATATGATACCACTTGTTAGATTTATAGAAAGAGTTTCATTGGGAGTCTAACCATTATATTATCAATTCAAAACCTTATAGTAATGAATTTAAGATCTTGATTCTTATACAGTACTTTACTTTCTTATTTCTAACCGATGTGAGATTTATACTTACACTTGTATTCCTAACACGTTTTTTATTATTTTGAATACAACGATCAGAGAAGAAGTACGATAGTTTAACAAATTTTCTTTTACAAACTTTGATAATCTATTTATTTAGGTAAAGAAAATATTACTTTATTATATCTTTTTAGTTAAAAAATTAAAAATAAAATACTCTATTTTAATTTTATTTATGAAAATTTTATTAAATTTGTCAAAAATAAAGTTTGTCAAAAAAAAATTCATCAAAAAAATATTATTTATAAATCATATTGTTGATTGTTATAAAATAACGACAATAAGATATGAATCAAGCTTTTTCATGAGAATTTATTGTCTACATGTTTGACATACTTTTCCCAGTTTCAAACTAAAAAGTGAGGTTGCAAAAATATTCTAAAGTAGAAGATAGATGATATGTGCAGAAGACAGTTTCTACTTGTGTCCATAACGTGGCTTAGGCTGTGCAACCGATATGTATCTACATGTCTGCATACTAATTTAATCTCTACAAAACCTAAATTCTAGAATGTAAACAGAATATAATACACCATTGACTTTTTATCGTATTCATAGCCAACACTTCAGCTTTTGTATCTATACACTAACTATGCCATCTATTAATGGTGCTGCCCCCCTCGCTAAGAATTACTTATAAGCTTCGCTTTATCAAAAAGCATCCAAAATTATAAACATTATTTTTTTTCTTTCAGGATTAACACATTCTTTTATCGACAAAAAATAATATATATAAATATAGGCTTTTACAACTTTTTACCAAACTGACTCTAAAAAAATTCAACGCATATATTTGGATATATATATATATATATATATATATATATATATATATATATATATATATATATATAT